>Ga0316204_10000232_pt1 | contig 229612 bp, 171 predicted proteins | sample 6monrhotite_MG_2_FD_205661 | JGI IMG/M metagenome (GOLD analysis project Ga0316204, IMG submission 205661) | Microbial mat bacterial communities from mineral coupon in-situ incubated in ocean water Damariscotta River, Maine, United States -... | ecosystem: Environmental > Aquatic > Marine >... | reverse complement strand
CCTGGGGCCAGCTCCATCACCGGCCCCTTCGCCCCCGGGTGCCCCACCGCCTCCCCTTCCGTCCAACAGAAATCCGTCGCGGAGGCGTCCGGCGTCGCGGGTTCGGATGCCGAGCAGGAATGGAGGGCGTTGGGGGGATTTCGGTCGGACACGGGGTGGCGGTGGGGCCCTGGGGGGGCGAGGCCGGCGATGAAGCCGGCCTCAGTCTGAGGGAGTCCATCATGGGAAATCGCTTTGCACACGAACGGCTCGACTGCTTCCACATGGCCATGGAGGTGGCGCAGTGGATCCGGAAGGTCCCCTTCCCCAGCGGGGATGCCGCCCTGCGGGACCAGCTGAGGAGGGCGAGCTCGTCGGTGGTGCTGAACATCGCCGAGGGCGCGTCGGCCTCGAAGGGCAACCGGAAGAAGCACTTCAAGATCGCCGCAGGGTCGGCTGCGGAGACGGCGGCAGGCCTCACGCTGCTGGACCTGCCCGGCGCAGATCCGCACGTGGAAAAGCTCCGAAGCGTCGCCCGGATGCTCGACTTCGTGCGATGAGGTGAGATCCGGGCCGGCGACGCGTCGGCCTGGTGCGACCGTCGGTTCAGACCACCCCGGCCAACCGCAAGGCCGTCTGCCGCGCCTCCCGCGCCGCCCCCTCCAGAAGGTGCGCCGCCACCGAGGCAATGGTGCGCTCCAGGTGCGCCACGCCCTCGTGCTCGGCCCAGCTGTTGTACCCGCCCATCGAGGGCCCGCACCACACCTGGTAGTCCCGCTTGCGGTCCACCTCCCCCATCCGCGCCCAGCGGCTGGTGAAGCCGAGGTACCAACGGAAGGTGAGCGCGAGCTTGTGCCGCGGGTCCTTCTCCGCCTTGGCGACCTGCGCGGGGTCCCGCTCGGCCCAGTAGGTCTTGGTGTCGGCCCACACGTCGTCGAGGGGACGCTTGAACATCTGCTTCTCGACGCGCTTGCGCTCCTTGTCGGGCAAGGCATCGAGGTCGCCGTACTGCTTGTAGAGCTCGTACAGCCGCTGGGCCCGCTGGGCGTACATGGAGCCCCGGGACAGCACCTGCACCTTGGCGCCGATCTCGAACATGTCCGGTGCCGGGCCGGTGGCGACGTCCGTGAAGCGGGCCTCCGCCAGCATCTCCTTGACCAAGGTCGAGGTGCCTGCCTCGCGGGTCGCCTGGTTCACCGAGCCGGTGAGGACGTAGTCGGCCCCCATGGCGAAGGCGCCCCACACGGCCTTGGGGGTGCCGAGGCCCCCCGCTGCTCCGACCCGGGGCACGGTGCCGCGGGCGGCGTAGCCCTCTTCTTGCGCGATGCGGTCCCGCAGCTGCAGCAGCTCGGGGAGGAGCACGGGAAGGGGTCGGTGATCGGTGTGGCCCCCGCTGTCCGCCTCTGCAGTGATGTCGTCGGCGACCGGCACATGGGCTGCCCACTCGGCCTGCTCGGCGGTGATCACGCCCTTGTCGACGAGGGCCTGGATGACGTCGGTGGGGGCCGGGCGGAGGAAGCGCTCGGCGACCTCGGGTCGGCTGACCTTCGCGAAGACGTGGTTGGGGCAGTGAGGGCGGCCGTCGCGCAGCTCGATGCCGGTGAGGCGGTAGCGGACCACGGCTGGGGAGAGGGACATGTACGCGGAGGCAGAGATGCGGCGCACGCCGTGCTTGAGGTACAGGTCGACGGTGCCCTCTTCCACCCCGGGCTCGACGGGGTTGTGGAGGAGGTTCGCCCCCCATGGACCCTTCGCCTCGGCCGACAGGCGCCCGAGGGCTGCCTCCACGGCGGGCAGCGGCAGGCCTCCCGCCCCGAAGAAGCCGACGTAGCCAGCCTCCGCGGCCGCGAGCACGACCTCGACCGACGCGATGCCACCGGCCATGGCACCGACGACGTAGGCGGCCCGAACTTGATGGGCCCGACGGAATGCGGCCGAGCCGAGGCTCTCTGGCCCCAGTGGGGGCACCGTCGCCCGCAGGACCATCGCCCCGTTGCCGGGGCCGTGCTGGCCGTCGGTGAACCAGCGGATGTCTCCTCCGACATCTTCGACGCCGTACAGGGGGAGGTGGAGGGCATCCAGGCCGTGACTCAGGTCGGTCTCGCTGCCGGGGGTCGGGCGGAACTGCGGGCCGACCGGCATGGGGTCGATGGTGGGGATGGCGACCGCTTCAGAGACCACGATCTCGCCGGCCCAGGAGACGTCGAGGCGCCCACCGCTGCCGTCACGGACAACCTTCACGAGCAGATCGCCGTCCCCCAGACTGACCTCGGCGACGCCGGGATCCCGGAGGACCCCGATGATGGTGCCGCGACCGAGCTGCTCGAAGGACTGGGAGAGGCCCCCGCCCTCGCCGACCCAGTCCTGGGCCTCGCCATCGGTGGGGACCATGCGGATGGCGGCTGCGCGGTAGACCGACAGCGTCTCGAAGTGGCTCTGAGCGGACACGGCATGACCTCCGGGCCGGGCCACTTACCGCGGCGGGGGCTCCGGGGGAAGCCTGGTCCGATTGGGGTGAGGCGATGGCGTCGTGGTGGCCCTTCTGGCCGCCGATGGACGCGGGAGCTGGGAGATGGGAGCTGGGAGATGGGAGATGGGAGATGGGAGATGGGAGATGGGAGATGGGAGATGGGAGATGGGAGATGGGAGATGGGAGATGGGAGATGGGAGATGGGAGCTGAGTCGTAGAGACCCGGAGAAACAAGAGCCCTCCGTCTGTCGACGATTCCGAGATCCCTCACACCCCAAGTAGCGAAACCCGCTCACCCCCACGGTCGAAACCGGACAAAACCTGGCCCGGCACGTGCATCGGCCGAGACCACCAGCTACCCTCCCCCATCTCGAGAGGTCCCTGAATGCCTGGTCTTCCCCCCCACCAAGACGCCGCCCCCGCCCTCCGTGGCGGCTGGTTCCGTCGGGGACGCTCCGCCCTCATGGTCGGCTCGTTCGTACTCGCCAGCGCCCTCGCCTGCTCCGGCGGCAGCGCCGACGTCGACCCGCCCGACGTCGAGCAGGCGGTCCCCGAGGTCGTCAGCGCCCACACGAAGGGCGCCATCTCCACCCGCGACCCCATCACCGTGCGCTTCCAGAGCGATGCCGTGGCGGCCGATCGGGTGCAGACCGAGGCGACGGGCCTGCTCAGCTTCCACCCCGCCGTGGCCGGCAAAGCCGTGTGGGAGACCCCCCGCAAGGTGGTGTTCACGCCCACCGAGCCACTGCCCCAGGCCACCAGCTTCACGGTCGAAGTGGCAGCGAGCCAGCTGAACCCTGAGTGGAGCGACTTCGGCTTCGGCTTCGAGACGGTTCCTCAGACCGTGTCCCTGCTCCGCCAAGGCCTCGCCTCCGCCAGCGAAGACGGCAAGACGCAGCTCTTCCGCGGCTCGCTCTCCTTTGCAGACGTAGCAGACGACGCCGTCGTCGAGAAGATGCTGACGGCAACCCACGAGGGCAGCTCGCTGACCACCCGATGGGAGCACGCCGGGCGCACGCACCGCTTCACCGTGGAAGGCATCGACAGGAAGGCGGCCGACACCGAGCTGCTGCTCTCCATCGACGGCTCCGCCCTCGGGATCGACGAGTCCACCGAGGAGAACGTCCGCGTGCCCGGCACGGCAACCTTCGTGGCCACCGAGGCAGCCGCGATGGGCGGCGACCAGCGCTACGTCGAGGTCCGCTTCAGCGACCCGGTGAAGAAGCAGGACCTGTCGACCCGCATCACCGTGCAAGGCCACGACGACCTCCGCTACGAGATCGAAGGCAACACGGTCCGCCTGTACGACAGCTCGGGCTGGGCCGGGGCCGCCACCATCTCCGTGCGCGACGTGGAGAACAAGGCGGGGGTGGTGCAGAAGGCTGCGTTCACCCAGGAGATCTCCTTCGACCCCCTCAAGCCCGCAGCTCGCTTCGCCGGCAAGGGCGTGGTGCTGCCTCGCAGCGCCGGCCTGGTGCTGCCCATCGAGGTCGTCAACCTGGAAGCCGTCACCGTCACGGCCCACCAGATCATCGACGACAACGTCCCGCAGTTCCTCCAGGACAACCAGCTCGACGGCGACCGCAACCTCGAGCGGGTCGGGCGCCCCGTGTGGCGCAAGCGGGTCGCCATCGAGGGCGGCAGCAACAACGCCTGGAGCCGCTTGGGCCTCGACGTGTCCCAGCTGGTCGACCAGTTCCCCGGCGGCATGTACCGGCTCGAGCTCCGCTTCACCAAGGCCGACATCGACTGGGACTGCCCCGGCCCGATGCCCGAGCCCATCCCGCTGCCCGATCTGGAGACGGACTGGGAGCGGCACGACGTCGACGCCTCGTACTGGGGCCTGTTCGACGACATGGGCGTGCCCAGCTGGCAGCTGTACGACCAGCGGGAGAACCCCTGCTCCGCCGGCTACTACCGGACCTACTACGACCACGACATCCGCGAGGGGCGCAACGTCCTCATCTCGGACCTCGGGCTCGTCGCCAAGCTCGGGGAAGACGACCGCCTCATCACTGTCGCGACCGACATCGGCTCCGCCCTTCCCCGCACGGGCGTGCAGGTCCAGGTCCTCGACTACCAGCAGCAGGTCATCGCCGAGTCCACCACGGACATGGAAGGCATGGCGGTCTTCGCCGGGCTTCCCCGCAAACCCTTCGTGGTGCAGGCCACCGACGACGACGACCACGCCTGGCTCAAGCTCGACAAGGGAAGCGCCAACGCGCTGGGCCACTTCGACGTCGGAGGCTCCTCTGTCGCCGACGGCATGAAGGGCGCCTTCTTCACCGAGCGAGGCGTGTGGCGTCCCGGCGACGACGTGCACCTCACCTTCGTCCTGATGGACACCGAGGGCACCCTGCCCACGGACCACCCGGTGCACTTCGAGCTCATCGACCCCAACGGCCAGCAGGTGGAGCGGCGGGTCCTCACGGACCACCTCGACCGCTTCTACACGTTGACCACGCGCACCTCCGGCGACGCCCCCACGGGCACCTACACCGCCAAGGTCCGGGTCGGCGGTCGCACGTTCACCCGTCCCCTACGCATCGAGACCGTGGTGCCCAACCGCCTCAAGATCGAGCTGGACTACGGCACCGAGCGCATCAAGGGCCCCGACGCCCGCCTGACCGCCACCCTGAAGAGCCGCTGGCTCCACGGCGCCCCGTCCCCGGGCCTGCGCACCACGGTCGAGATGAAGCTCAAGCAGACGAAGACCACCTTCCCGGGCTTCGGCGAGTACAGCTTCGACAACCCCTCGGGCCGCTTCGAGAGCGAGTCGGTCATGGTCTTCGACGGCCCCCTCGGCGACGACAGCTCGGTCGCCATCGACGAGGCCCTCTTGGTCGACGACGGTGCCCCCGGCATGCTCAAGGCCACGTTCACCACCCGGGTCTTCGAGCCCGGCGGCGCCTCCAGCATCGACGAGGGCAGCGTCGAGCTGTCCCCCTACGAGCGCTACGTGGGCATCCGCACCCCTCCCGGCGACAAGGCCCGGGGCATGCTGCTCACCGACAAACCCCACGACGTGCAGATCGTCGCGGTGGATGGCGACGGCAAGCCCAAGGGCAGCGGCCAAGTCGAGGTCAGCCTCTACAAGGTGGGCTGGCGCTGGTGGTGGGAGGCCGGAGAGGACAACCTCGCCGACTACGTCGCGCGGAGCTCCACGACGGCCCTGAAGACCGACTTGGTGAACCTGAAGGACGGCAAGGGCACCTGGAGCCTCCAGGTCGACTACCCCGCGTGGGGCCGGTACCTGATCCTTGCCCGCGACACCAAGGGCGGCCACGTGGCCGGCAAGACGGTGTTCATCGACTGGCCGGGCTGGGCCGGACGCGCCCAGGGCGACAACCCTGGCGGCGCCACGGTGCTGTCTGTCACCACCGCTGAGAAGGAAGTCGAGGTCGGCCAAGAGGTCACCCTCGAGATCCCGACCTCCAAGGGCGGCCGTGCCTTGGTGAGTCTCGAGACGGGCAGCCGGGTGCTGAAGACCGAGTGGGTCGAGCCCGAAGGCGACACCACCCAGTTCCGCTTCAAGGCCACCGCGGCCATGGCGCCGAGCGTCTACGCCCACGTCACCCTGATCCAGCCCCACGGCGACGTCGGCAACGACATGCCGGTGCGGCTCTACGGCGTGGTGCCCATCGAGGTCGTCGACCCGGCGACCAAGCTCGAGCCCACCATCACCACGGCCGACACCCTCGAGCCCGAGGCCACGGCTCGCATCGAGGTGGCCGAGGCCAACGGCGAAGCGATGACCTACACCCTCGCGGTGGTCGACGAGGGCCTGCTCGGGCTCACCCGCTTCCGCACCCCGGATCTGTGGAGCGCGTTCTACCAGCGGGAAGCCCTGGGCGTGCGCACCTGGGACATCTTCGGCGCGGTCGCCGGTGCCTACGGTGGCGCCCTCGAGGGCCTCATCGCCATCGGCGGCGGCGGGGAAGAAGATGGTGCCCCGCCGGCCAAGGCCAACCGCTTTCCGCCGGTGGTGAAGGTCCTCGGACCGTTCCGCCTCGCGGCCGGAGCCAAGGCCACCCACGAGGTCGACCTGCCCCCGTACATCGGGGAGGTCCGCGTCATGGTGGTCGCCGGCCACGACGGTGCCTTCGGCGCTGCCGAGAAGGCCGTTCCGGTCACCAAGCCGCTGCTGCTCCTCGCCACCCTCCCCCGGGTCCTCGGGCCCCAGGAGACCCTCGAGCTGCCCGTGTCGGTGTTCGCGACCGACGACTCCGTGAAAGACGTCACCCTCACGGTCGAGGCCGAGGGCCCCGTGCTCGTCGACGCCAAGCCCCAGAAGCTGCGCTTCGACCGCCCGGGCGACAAGATGGTCAGCTTCCCTGTGACCGTCGACGACGCCGTCGGCATCGCTCGCGTCAAGGTCGTCGCCGAGGGCAACGGCCAGCGGGCCGAACAGATCATCGAGATCGACGTGCGCCACCCCGGCACCGTCGAGCAGCGCGGCCTCAGCCACACCATCGAGGCGGGCCAGACCTGGACGGCCGACGTCGACCTGTTTGGCCTGTCCGGCACCAACGAGGCCATCATCGAGGTCTCGACCGTGCCCCCGCTGGATCTGTCGCGGCGCCTCGATGCGCTGATCCGCTACCCCCATGGCTGTGTGGAGCAGACCACCTCCAGCGTCTTCCCGCAGGTCTACCTGACCCAGCTGATGGACCTGCCCGACGAGCGGGCCGAGGAAGTCCAGAACAACGTGCAGGCCGGCATCACCCGCCTGCGGCGCTTCCAGGTCGCAGGAGGCGGCTTCGCCTACTGGCCGGGAGCTGGCAGCACCAACGACTGGGCCACCAACTATGCGGGGCACTTCCTCGTGGAGGCCGAGCGGGCCGGGTACCTCGTGCCCTCCGACATGATCCGCAAGTGGAAGGACCACCAGTCCAAGGAAGCCAACCGGTGGTCTCCCCTGGGCGGGAACAGCCTCGAGCAGGCCTACCGCCTGTACACCCTCGCCCTCGCCGGGCAGCCGGAGCTCGGGGCGATGAACCGCCTCAAGGGCACCAAGAACCAGAGCAACGAGGTCGTGTGGCGCCTCGCCGCCGCCTACGAACTCGCCGGTCAGTCCGACACCGCCAAGGCGCTGGTGGCCAAGACAGGCCTCGACCCGGCCCGCACCAAGCGCGAGCTCTCCGGCACCTTCGGCAGCAAGCTGCGGAACCAGGCGATGATCCTGGAGGCCCTCGCCCTGCTCGAGCCGGGCTCCGACCGCACCCGCAAGGCCGCGGAGGGCATCAGCAAGGAAGTCGCCAACGCCCGGTGGATGTCGACTCAGGAGACGGCCTACAGCCTCGTCGCCTTGGCGCGCTTCGCCACGGTCGGCGGTGCATCCGGCACCACCTGGAGCTGGTCGGTGGACGGCGGCCCGAAGAGCGAGCGCTCCGGCGACAAGCCCCTCGACCGTGAGGCCCTGCCGGTGCAAGAAGGCACCCCCATCCTCAAGGTCGCCAACCAGGGCAAGACGCCGCTGTATGCCCGGCTCGTCACCCGGGGCCTTCCCCCGGTGGGCACCGCCGGCCCCAGCGCCAAGGGCCTTCGGGTGGAGCTAGAGCACCAGCAGGTGATGCCCTTCGCCAACCTCGACGTGAGCGACCTCGACCAGGGCACCGACTTCCTGGTCAAGGTCAAGGTCACCAACACCAGCGACCGCAAGCTCAGCGAGCTGGCCCTGACGCAAGTGATGCCGTCGGGTTGGGAGATCCACGGCACCCGCCCCGGTCCCGGCCCAGGCTTCGAGTACCGCGACGTACGCGACGACCGAGTCCTGACCTACTTCGACCTGGCTGCCAACGAGACCCGCACGTTCACCGTGGGCCTCAACGCCGCCTACAAGGGCCACTACTACATGGCCCCGGTCCGGGTCGAGGCGATGTACGACGCCGAGCTGCACGCCCAGAGCGCGGGCCAGTGGGTCGACATCACCTCCTCCGACGACGGCGAGGGGTAGCTCCTCCGGGGGCCCCTCCGGGGCTGCGAGCGCGCGGCACCGAGCGAACGCACTTCCTCCCATGCACCGGGGTCCAGGACCTTGACCACCCGCCGCCCACATCCCTCGCGCCGCTGGCTCCGCGCTGCAGGGGGCGTGGGTCTCGGGCTGCTGTTGGCCTTCGTGGCCTTCTGGCTCTTGGTCCCCGTCGTCACCCCCCAAGCGCCCCTCAGCACGTTGCTCCTCGACCGCAACGGGCGCCTCCTCGGGGCCTCGATCGCGGCCGACGAGCAGTGGCGCTTCCCCCTCGATGGCCACGTCCCTCGTCGGTACGCCGTGGCCGTGCAGGCCTTCGAGGACCGTCGCTTCCGGCGTCATCCAGGCGTCGACCCCCTCGCCCTGGGCCGCGCGATGGTGGCCAACGTCCGGGCCGGACGGGTGGTGAGCGGTGCGAGCACCCTCACCATGCAGACGGTCCGCATCGCCCGAGGCAACCCGGCCCGAACCGTCCCGGAGAAGCTCTGGGAGATGGTGCTGGCTTTGCGCCTCGAGCTCGCCCTCGACAAAGACGACATCCTGCTCGCCTACGCCAGCCATGCCCCCTACGGCGGCAACACCGTCGGGGTGGAGGCGGCGGCTTGGCGCTACTACCAGCGACCCGCAGAGGAGCTGTCGTGGGCGGAGGCGTCCACTCTGGCGGTGCTCCCCAACAGCCCGGCCCTCATCCACCCGGGGCGCAACCGCGACGCCCTGCAGGCCAAGCGAGACCGCCTCCTCGACACCCTGGTGGAGCTGGGCCACCTCGCCCCCGACGACGGCGATCTCGCCAAGCTGGAGCCGTTGCCGGGGGCTCCTGTGCCCTTCCCGCGGCTGGCCCCCCACCTCCTCCACCAAGCCCATGCCCAGGGCCCAGGGCGCCACGAGAGCACCCTCGACGGCGCCCTTCAGGCCCGCGCCACCGACATCGTGTGGCGGCACCATCGCGGTCTCGCCGCCTCCGAGATCCACAACTTGGCCGTGCTGGTGGTCGACGTGCCCACCGGCGACGTGCTGGCCTACGTCGGCAACGTGCCCGACTTCCCGTCGGCCCCCCACGACAACCACGTCGACGTCGTCCGGGCCCCCCGCTCCACGGGCAGCACCCTGAAGCCCTTCCTCTACGCCGACCTGCTGGAGGCGGGCGAGCTGTTGCCCCAGCAGCTCGTGCCCGACATCCCCATGCGCATCAGCGGCTTCGCCCCGGAGAACTTCGACCGCGCCTGGGAAGGCGCCACCCCAGCCGACGAGGCCCTGGCCCGCTCCCGCAACGTGCCCGCCACCTGGGAGCTGCGGCAGTTCGGGGTCGATCGGTTCTACGACCGGATGACCCGGCGCGGCATGACCACCCTCACCCGCCCGGCCAGCGACTACGGCCTCTCCCTCATCCTCGGCGGGTGCGAGGGAACGCTGTGGGATCTGACCGCCATGTACCGGGACCTGGCGTGGGCCGGTCAAGGCAGGACGACGTCCCCGCCCGAGGTGCACTGGCGGGCTGGTGTCGCCGCCGAGCGCAAGGTGCGCCTGTCGGACCCTGGCGCCGCGTGGCTCACCCTGCAGGCCCTCGAGCACGTCGCACGGCCTGGGGTGCACGCGGGCTGGCGCCAATATGGAAGCCGTCGACATCTGTCCTGGAAGACCGGGACCTCGTTCGGGTTCCGGGATGCCTGGGCCGTGGGGGTCACGCCCCAGATCGCCATCGGGGTGTGGGTGGGGAACGCCGACGGCGAGGGTCGGCCAGAGCTGATCGGTGTCCGGGCGGCCGCACCGGTGCTCTTCGACCTGCTCGACCTGGCGGAGACGAACACCGGGCTGCCCTTTCAAGAGCCCGACGGCATCGCCACCATCGAGGTCTGCGCCCACTCGGGCCAGCGGGCCGGCCCCGACTGCCCCGACACCACGATGGCCAAGGTTCCCATGGAAGCCAAGGACTCGGCACCGTGTGGGTATTGCCAGCAGATCCACGTCGACGCTCAGGGCCAGCGGGCCCATGCGGCCTGCGCGGACCTGCGCGAGCTCACCCCGACCCGCCGCTTCAGCCTCCCCTCCGCCCAGGAGGCCTTCTTTGCCCCACGCCACGGCAGCTACCAGGCGCTTCCCCCCTGGGCGCCGGGCTGCGTCCCCGCCGACGAGGCCCGTCCCCCCTTGTCCCTGGTCAGTCCGCGCCCTCGCTCCCGGGTGATGGTGCCCGTCGGTCTCGACGGCGTGCAGGGCCGTCTCGTGATGAAGGCGGCCCACCGGGACAGCGACGCCACCCTGCACTGGCACCTGGACTGCCGCTACCTGGGTCCGACCCACCGCCACCACGAGGTCGAAGTGGCCCCCGAGCCCGGCCCTCACGAGGTGGTCGTCGTGGACGCCGGGGGTGCCCAGATCGCCCGTCGCTTCGAGGTCTTGCCGGGACGATGACGGCCCGCGACATCCGACGACACCCGTAAGCGCGATCGTTGTCCTACGTTGTACAGACGGAGGGCGACATGTCGGAGACGACGACGAAGCACGTGACCCAGGGGCAGCACCACCTCGGCGGCTTCGAGTCCCATGCCCCTCCGGTCGCCGTAGGCATCGAGGTGCCGGTCCATGCGCTCCGGGATCGCGAGGGCGCCCGCGAAGTTCCCGCAGGGGCCTTGCTCAAGGCCATCCCCGCGTGGCTCGGCCTCACCTGGATGACCTGCTACGTCGCCGGCCCCCTGCTCCTCGCGATGCTCACCAGCGACAACGGCAACGTGTTGGTGACCGGCATCCTCACCGCCCCCGCCTTCTTCGCGACCGCCCTCACCACCGCGGTCGCCGCGGCGGTCGCGAGCCCCCGGCTGCGCATGGGCAAGGGAGGCTTCGAGCCCGTGGCCTGGGCCGCCGCCGGGTGGCTCACGGTGTGGGCCCTCGTCCACAACAGCAGCATGTTCCTCGAGCCCTTCGCGCAGATGCCGTTCGACGTCCTCGGAGGCTTCCTGCTCCTCAACCTGCTCGAGGCCGGCCTCATCGGCGCGATGCTCGGCACCCTGACCCGCTCCCGGTTCAAGGCCTTCGGCTTCGGGGCCGCCTTTCAGATCATGCAGGCCAGTCTCGGGCTGTCGATCCTGGCCGCCCTCACCTAGAGCACCAAACAGGCAATCGCTCCCGTCGCCTTCTGGCCCGGTTCGCCCGTGGTCTGCGCGGTCTCTCGGTCACTTGCCTCGGCAAGCTCCCTCGTGACCACCACCGCCCGATGAACACCTTCGCAGGCGTTCATCGGGCGGTTCGTACTCCACGAGCGAACCGACCTCAGAATGCTCGGTCCGCGATACCTGATCGGTGCGCTAGCCGTTCACGCCGTGCGCCCCGTCGGCTTGCGCCCCAGCAGCGCCTCAGCGCGGGACGAACGCGCCCGCTGCCCCGCCTTCTTCGCCATCGTAGCGGCCCAGCGCACCGGCTCGGCCGCGTCGTCGGGCAGCGACTTCTCTCGCCGCTGCACCTCGGCCTGCCGCAGGTGGTGGTCGAAATCCTCCCACTCCCCTCGCCCGGCCGCCGCGGCCATCAACAGCGCAGGGAGGGCCTGCACCGCCAGCTCCCGCCCTTGCCGCGTGACGTGCAGCCGCACCCGGGAGAGCAGGCGATGGGCTTCCTCGAACTGCTTCTGCTGGAGGAGCACGGTGGCCAGGTTCACCCGCGGGATCATGGCTCGGCTCGACCCGGTCAGCTCGTAGAGCTGGATGGCCTTGCGGTATTGCTCGGCGGCGTCGGCGAGCTGGGTCTGGGCGCGGGCCACCTCCCCCAGCTCGGCATGGGCCTCGGCCTGCCCGTACAGGTGCTTCATCTTGATGGACAGCCGGAGACTCCGGCGCAGGGCCTCCTCGGCCTGGGCCATCTGCCCGTCCATGCGGCACGACACCCCGACCACACGCCAGCAGGCCGCCATGGCCCGAGAGTTTGCGGAGCGCCGCAGCCTCCGGACCGCCTCCGACGTGAAAGCCTTGCGCTTCTCCCGGTTCCCGGCCCGCCCGGCCAGCAGCGCCCGATAGGCCAAGGCCCACCCGGTGCTCACCGAGTCCGACGACAGCTCCAGCACCCGGGCGAACTCGTGGTCCGCCTCCCGCCACTCGCCTCGGGACAGGTGCACGAGTCCGAGGGACAGGCGCGAGCGAACCGCCGGCTCAGCCCACCCTTCCCGGTCGCCGTGGGCCAGCACCCGCAGCGCCCAGCGCTCGGCTTCTTCCAGCTCCCCCAGCTCCGCGAAGAGCCGAGAGCGAAGGTTCCACACACTCGCCCACGTGGGGTCGGACAGCGGCAGGTCGAGGTTGCGCAGGGCCGTCTCGGCCCGGGCCAGCAACGACAGCGCCGAGCGGTACCCGGTGGTGTTGGTGCGGCGCTCCACGCCCTCCAAGAGGGGGCCGATGGCCCCTGCCACGTCCCCTGACTCGAGCAGGTGGTGGCCGACGCGCTCGGCGACCGCCTCTCGCCCTGCGTGGGCCTGGAGCATCGCCGCGCAGGCCCGGTGATGGCTTCCCCACCGGCGCTCCCGTCGGGCGCGCTCCAGCAGCGCCTCCCGGAACATGCCGTGCACGAAGCGGAAGTTGGTCGCTGTCGGCTCCACGAGTCGGAGGCGCCCGAGTTTCTCCACGAGCTCAGCGCGGATGGCGTCGTTCTCGCTCGACACCCACACCTCCGCCGAGCGGGCTCGGCTTCCGTCCGGGTCGTCGCACACCTGCTGCCACTCCAGCAGCTCCACCTCGGTGCCCAACACCGCGGCACGCTCGAGCAGGGTGCCGGCACGGAGCGACATGCCCTCGAGGACCTGCCGCACCCGGTCGTCCCACACCTGGGCCATGGTCTGGGGCATCGGGGCCCGCTTGCCTCCCCGCAGCCGGAACCCGGCCGGGCCCAGCTCCAGCACGCCCCGCTCGACCCAGTCTCCGAGGAGCTGGACGGTGAAGAGCGGGTTGCCCTCGGTGCGCTCGACCACCTGCGCCGCCAGATCCGGAGCAAGGCCGAGCATCTCGTCGACGAGCGAGGAGCGGAACTCCGGCTCGAGGGCCTCGACCCGAAGGACCTCCACGGCCCCCGTCTCCACCAGCTCTTCCAAGGCTTCACGGGCCTCGCGGTCCGCCAGCAGCCCCTCGTCGCCCTGGGTGAGCACGAAGAGCACCTTGTGGTCCGGACGGTCGAGCACACGCCGGACCAGCCGAAGCCCTTCCGGCCCCACGTCGTCCAGAAAGACCACCGCCGGGCGGTCCCGACCGATGGCGCGCAGCAGGTCGGCGGACAGCTCGGGGCGCTGCGCGGCCTCCCCGGGGACGAACAGCGGAGCCAGGGGGGCCACATCATCGATGCCCACGCGCCCCAGCATGGTGCGGACCCACGTTGCACGGGTGTCGAGGTCCTTGTGGGTGGGGTCGGAGCCCAGGCGGAACCACCGCTTCCACATGCGAGCGATCGGGTCGGCGGCGCCCTCCTCGGTGGGGGTGGAGCGCCCGGAGCGAAGGGGGGCCCCCACCGCGAGCTCGTGGGCCCGCTCGCTCACCCAGGAGCCCAGCCGGCTCTTGCCGGTGCCCATCGGCCCCGTGAGCAGCACGCAGCGCGACTGCCCGTCGTCGTGGACTTCGCGCAGGGCGTTCCACAGCGCGTCCCGCTCGTCGTGGCGGCCCACCATCGGGGGGTGACGGATGCCCCACAGCTCCAGCCCCGCGCCGAGGAGCTGGAGGGAGCGCCTTGGGGTCTTCGGCCGACGCCACGACGGAAAGCGTTGCCCCGAGAGGGGCGTCGGAGGCATCGAGGTGGAGCTGCCCAGGTTGGAGGGTGGCTCCAACGACAACGTGTGGAGCCCCCGGTCCCGCTCCCCCGCGTTCCCGAGGGTCTCCTCTAGGGGGGCCGTGCCGAGGGGCGCCGTGCCGAGGGGCGCCGTGCCGAGGGGCGCCGTGCCGGGCTCGTCGCTGCCGAACGAGGCAATGCCCACCCGGCCCTCGTCGTCGCGGGTGAGCCGCACGGTGGGGAGGGTCTCGGAGAGGCTCTCGGGCACCGAGTCGTCGGTGGCCACGGCGGGCCCCAGCTCCGCCAAGGCACGAGCCGCGTCCGCAGCGTAGTGGAAGCGGTCGGCGGGGTCCTTGGCGGTGCAGACCCGCAGCCAGTCCATGAACCCCTCGGGCACCTTCTGGCCCACCAGCTCGGGCAGAGGCAGGTCGAGCTGGGCACGCACCAGCGCCATGCCGTGCCGACCCTTGAACGGCACGTGGCCGACCAGCAGGTGCCACACCATGTGGCCCAGAGCGTACAGGTCGGTTCCCGGCCCGTAGTCGGCCATGTTCGCCCGGATCTGCTCCGGGGACATGTAGTGGAGCGTGCCGATGGCCTTGGAGGTTCCGCTGGCGCTGAAGGCGTCGGTCTTCTCGACGGCGTGGGCGATGCCAAAGTCCGCCAGCTTCAGGCCGGGACGCAGGTCGTCGGGGCCACACAAGAGCACGTTGCCGGGCTTCAGGTCACGATGGACCACCCCCCGGGCGTGGGCATGGGCCAGGGCATCGAGGAGCTGCAGGATGACGTCCCGCAGCGCGTCCCAGGCAATGGAGCCGATGTGGTCGTGGAGGGTGCCCCGGCTTGCGTACTCCATGGCGATGTAGGGCGCGCCGGCCGGAATCTGCCCTCCCGTCTGGGCCTGGACCCGCTCGGGGACCTCTCCGACATCGAAGATCCAGACGACACCGGGATGATCGAGGCCCGCCATGGCGCGGACCTCGTTGCGGAAGATGCGGGCCACGTCGCCGTCGGAGTGCTCGATCACCTTCACGGCGACCGGCACATTCTGATCGGTGTGTCGGCCGCGGAAGACCAAGCCCATTCCGCCGCGCCCGACGGGGGCGTCGAGCTCGAAGGGGCCGAGGCGGACAGGAGAGTGACGCACGACCGCACTCTACCAGTTGCCCCCGGTGCCTACGCCTCCGGGGTCGCGCGCTCCAGCCGATCCAGCCGGTCCCGCAGGTCCGCGTTCTCCTCGGCGAGCTTGTCGAGCCGCTGCTGCAGCGCGCCGACCGCATCCCCGGGCTCGCGGCCCTTGCGCACCTTCACCATGGCCTCGTAGGCCATCCGCCGGGTCCGGCCGTCGGGGTCGGTCTTGTGGACCCGCCCCAGCGCCGCCAAGCTCTCCGGGTCCTTGAGCGCCCCCAGCGCCGCGATCGCGGCGTTGCGAATGCGGAAGCCCCCGGTGGCGAGCATCGACTCCAGCCGCTCCCGCACGACCGTGACCTTCGCCGGGTGGTGCTTCACGAGGGCGACCATCGCGTTGGCCGCGGCCGACCGAGAGCGCGGCGTGCCGCCCTCGCTGGCTTCGAGGAGCAGTGAGAGCACGCCCACGTCGCGGGTGTGCCCGAGGCCGGAGAGCGCCCGCTGGCGCACCAGGTCGACCCACGACGGGGTGTCGAGGTGCTGCTTGAGGGCCTCGATGGCCCGGGGATCCCGGGTCTGGCCGAGAGCCACGAGGAGCGCACCGTGGAGCTGCCAGGTGGGCAGGTCGCCCGCGAGGGCGGTCAAGACGGCGTCCGCCGCCATCGTGTCTTGGAAGCCGCCGAGGGCCTCAGCGGCCAGTCGGCGAGCCCGAGGCGACGGATCGTTGGCGAGCACGTCGGCCGCCACGTTGCGGTCGCTGGCGGTACGGCGCTTGGCGAGCAGCTTCACCATCGCCCCCCGAGCGGGACCAAAGGCATGTTCCTTGGCCCCACGACGCACCGCGTCGAGGGCTGGCACGCTGCCATCGTCGAGCAGTGCCGTGGCCGCCCGCACGGCAAGCACGGGGCAAGGGTCTGCGAGCAGCGGTGTCAGCCAGGTGGACGGCCCCTTCAGGGTGATCTCGGCGAGGACCCGGTAGCCAGGATCGACGCGAATGTGCGCCACATCCGACACGGGCAGCGCCCAGGTCCGCTCTCGCTCTGCGATCGGCAGCGTGAACGGGGTCGTGCGGCCGTCGCTGTGCACCACCTCGAGGTGGAGCTGGAAGCGGAAGGCCTCTGCGACGTCGTCGCCGGACTGGGTCTGCTTGACCGCCACCGTGGCGAGCCCCTCCCCCTTGGCGAGCTTCACCTCGACGATGGGGTGCCCAGCTCCATGGATCCACTGGCGGAAGAAGCCATCGAGGTTCTTGCCGGTGTGCTTCTCCAGGGCCCGCTGGAAGTCGCGGGTGTGGACCGTGCCGTTCGCGTGGGCCTGCAGGTAGGCCTGGGTGGCACCGAAGAACGCATCGGTGCCGATCTCCCCACGGAGCGTCCAGAGCACGCAGCTGCCCTTGTTGTACAGATGCCGGTCGAACACGTCGATGGGCTCGCGGAAGTCGTAGCTGACGATGGGCCGCCGGTACCTACCGCTCGCCTCGGCGTGGTAGCCGAGGGCGGTCTGGTGGCGGTACCAGGTGGCCTCGTCTTCGGGGTGCTTGTGCTCCCACCACAGCGCCTCGACGTAGGTCGCCCAGGACTCGTTGAGCCAGCCTTGGCTCCAGTCCTGGCAGGTGACGAGGTCGCCGAACCACTGGTGGGCGAGTTCGTGGACCACCAGCCCGTCCGGATTCCACTCGAGCTCCGCCTTGGCATCGACCAGCAGGATCTCCGCCATGGTCGTGCAGGCCACGTTCTCCATGCCGCCGAAGATGAAGTCGTGCACGACGACCTGGTCGTACCGGGGCCACGGGTAGGCCACGCCCACGCGGTCCTGGAGGAAGCGAATCATCGCGGGGGTGCGATCGAAGCTGCGCCGCGTGTTCTCTTCTTGACCGACCGGGACGTAGTACCGCACGGGCTTGCCATCGACGCTTTCGTCCTCGATGCAGGAGAGGTGCGCTGCCACGAAGGTGACCAGGTACGCGGGCATGGGCTCGTCGACCTGGAAACGGGCGAAGACGCGACCGTTCCGCTCGCCCGACTCACCCTGTGCGCCATTGGACAGCAGGGTGAAGCCTGCAGGCGCCTCGAGCTCGAGGGACCAGCTGTGCTTGGTGCCCGGGTGGTCGTGGCACGGGAACACGAAGTGGCCGTCTTCGTCCTGGCACTGAGTCCAGGCCGACGGCAGCCGGTCGGGGGCATGGTCGGCGGCCCCGGTGAAGAAGAGACCGCGGGCGGGGTCGGACCCCTGCCAGCGCACCACGACGGCCTCGGGGGCCTCGGCGGCCTGCACGCTCAGCTGACCGTCCCCCAGGTGCCAGTCGAGGGCCTTGCCCGCGCCATCGGTGACCTCGAGCACCTCGACCTCGTCGAGATCGAAGGCGAAGGCGCCCCCGTAGCAAGCGAGGGGCGTGATGCGGAGGGTGGCTCGTCCATGGAAGGTCTGCTCGGACGGCTCCACCGAGAGGAACAGATCCATGTGCTCGATGCGCACCGACCGGTCCGGGGCATAGTGCGGGTCTACGCCGGGCTCGGCGAAGGGCATGGGCGCGTCGGCGAGCAAGTGCAGCAGGCTTCCCAAGACGGTCTCCGTGGCAGTCGCACGCCTTAACCGACTTCGGGGACACCTCCGTCAGGTGAAGGGAACGTCCTCGGACATGGCGGACGTGATCCGCTCCACGAGCGCCGTCCCGCCAATGACAAGCGGCGTGCGTGCGTGCAGGCTGTCGGGGGTCTTGTCGAGGATGCGCATGCGTCCATCGGTGGCCGCCCCACCGGCCTTCTCGATGATGAAGGCCAGCGGAAAGCCCTCGTACAGGAGCCGCAGCTTGCCCTGGGGCGACGCCTCGCTGGCCGGGTACACGAAGACGCCGCCCTTGAGCAGGTTGCGATGGAAGTCCGCCACGAGGCTGCCGATGTAGCGAGCCTTGAAGCCCTCCTGCTTCGCTTCCGCGAGGAAGCGCTGCACGCCGGGCTGCCAGGACGCCGCGTAGGCCTCGTTGCAGGAGTACGTCTTGCCGTCCGGCACGCGGATGTCGGGGTGGGAGAGGAAGAACTCCCCCACCATCGGATCGAGCGTGAAGCCATGCACACCGGCGTCGCTGGCCAGCACGAGCACCGTGCCGGAGCCGTACACGATGTAGCCGGCCGCCACGAGCTCGGTGCCGGGGCGCAATGCGTCTTCCATACCGGCAGGACCGCCCTCGGGGCTCGCCCGGCGGAAGATGCCGAAGATGGTGCCGATGGTGGCGTTCACGTCGATGTTCGTGGAGCCGTCGAGGGGGTCGACCGTGACCACGTAGCGGCCCGAGTGCCACTGGCTGGGCACCAGCACGGGCTCGTCGCGCTCCTCGCTGATCACCATCGCGGTGTGTCCGCGGTGCTCCAGCGCCTTGATGAAGGTGTCGTCGGCGTAGCGATCGAGCTTCTGGACGAACTCCCCCTGAATGTTCGTCTCCCCCGTGCCGCCGATCATGCCGGCGAGGCCCGCTCGGTTCACCCGCGAGGAGATCATCTTTCCGGCCAGGGCGATGCTCTGGCAGAGGTTGACGAAGGTGCCCGTGGCGCCTGGATAGCTGGCCAGGGTCTCCATCAGAAAGCGGTCGAGGGTCGTGCCTTCGTCGAACTGCGCGCTCATCTCTCACCCCAGGTGGCTCACCCCCGGGACGAGCCCCGGGAGCGACGGCGCCTGAGTAGCCCGACCAGCCCGAGGCACCACCCGAGGCCCGCTGCACCGGGGCCCGTCGCGCAGCGCTTCTGGATGGGCACCCGGTACTCCTCCACCGTGAGGGACACGGTCCACAGCCGCTCCCCGTCGTCGACGAGCAGCGTGCGCTCCCCGAGACGGGCCCGGGTGGTGACCGACACCGGAAGCACCAGGCGGCTCCCTACGACCTTTGCGGGCGCGGTGAGAAAGACGTCGGCGCCACCGTCCAGGTTCACGGTCGCGCCGAAGGGTTCGCTGGCCACCACCACGAGGTCCACTTCATCGCCCTGAGACACGGTACCGGGTGTGACCGAGAGGATCCGAGGCGCGTCGGCCTGGTCTTCGACGGTGAAGGCGTCGGAGAAGACGGCCTCCCCATGCAACCCCCACACCTGCATGTCCGTGGGCCCCACCGCGGCATCGGAGGCCCATGCGACCTGCATGCGGCCTCGGTGGGCGTCGAGGACGTCCCACGCCGTGATCTCGGCATCCGGGCCGAGGTCCGGTGGCACGCCGGGATCGAGGTACAGGGAGGCCCCGGCGAACTCGACCCAGACGGTGTCGCCGGCGTAGCCTTGCGCTGGCTCGACCAGGAGCAACTCTGGCACCTCGACGTCGATGGCCAGGATCTCGCTCGCTTCGCCCAGGACATCGTCGCCATCCATGTCGTAGCGCGCGACTACGTCGACGCAGGGCAGCGTCCCAGCGGTGATCGGCCATGGGATGCCCGGGGTCGACGAGGACGCGAACGTGGGGTCGCCGTCCGCACAGCCTTCGGCATCGGTGACCGAGCGCACGTCGTAGCCAACCACGGCGTTGGGGCTCTCAGGAGCCTCCCAGGTGAGCGGCACGACCTGCCCGACGAAACGGAACGGCACGTCGGCCACGAGGGCCGTGGGGGCGGCGAGGAACACGTCGAAGCGAGCCTCACCGCTGGACGGGTAGCGGCCGACTTGCTCGCCATCGCTCGCCTCCACCCACCACGTGATCTCGGTGCGAGATGCGGGTTCGGGGGCAGGCAACGACGCGATGTACTGGCCCGGGGTCGTCTCTGTCATGGCGATCGGCGCGAGGTCCACCCCGTCCTGACGTGCGTGGAGCTGCACGTCCAGCAACGTGGCGTCGTCGAACACGGCGACCTCGACCTCGTAGGGGCCAACGAGGTCTTGGGTGTCGCTCGGCTCCACGACGGGGGTCACCACCGGCTCGACGACATCCCCATCCACCACCGACAAGGCCCGCACGTACCAACCCGCGTCGGCCAAGAGAACGTTGGCCTGCAGCCGGAGACGGACGGACCCTCCGTTCACGCTGGGCAGGGGCAGAACCACCCGCTCCCAGGTCGCGCTGCTGGCATCCACCCCGGAGAACCCGTCGACGGAGGGGTAGCCCCCCACCGGCTCGACCTCCGCGAAGCCCAAGCCCGCATCGACCTCCAGCGTGGACCGATCTCCGGGCCGAGCGGCGACCCACTGCTCGAGCACCAGGTGGGGCGCGGACAGTCCGAGCAAGTCGGGCAGGTCGATGCGCAGAGAATCGTCCGCATCGTTGAGGTAGGTGCCGTCGGGCACGGTCGCCCACACGGGCTCCGCAGGGCCCGGGCCCGCGCCAGGATCGGTCGAGTAGCTCCACTGCAGCGTGTCGCCCTCCGCGACCAAGCCTGCACCCCCCGCCGCCAGATCCCACGTCATGATGGGAATGGCGAGCCACACGGCCGCCCCGAGGGTCACTGTGCCGCCTCGGTGACATCGGAGGGCTCGGCAGCCTGGGCCCCCGCGGTCGGGGTGCCGGCGGACGTATTGGAGACCGCGTAGCTGACGTCGATGATGGCCGCAGCCGGCGGCGCCTCGTCGAAGACCAGCACCGCGCTGTCGTCGATGTCTTCGACCGACCAGCCTTGTCCCAGCTCCCCGTCGACCCGCACCTGCACGTCGTCGGTGGCCGGCACGCGGGAGAGCGGGAACTGAGTCGGGAAGGCCACGGCGCCTTCGGCCACCCCAGCCAACACGGGGCCGAAGTCCAGGCTGCACACGCTGCCGACCACGCCACCCGTGCTCGCCACCGCCTGGTGGTAGCGAGGGGCTGCACGGGCCGCCCCGAGGCTCGAAGAGCACCCGTTGGGCACGTCGCCGACGAGCGCCGACGCCAGAGCTGGGGCTCCGTATCGGTCTTCCTCCCGCAGCAGCGCGTCCACGAGGGACTGGGCCGGTGGATCGTCGAGGAGCTCGACGGAGCCATCGTCGGCATCGGAGACGAACACCACGACGAGGGCAGCCCCTTTCCGTCGGAAGCCCTCGTTGATCCCGTCGTCGGCGGCCTCCAACGCGAAGATGGCGGCCGCGATGCCGCCCTCTCCGGCGAGGACCGAAGGCGTAGGCAGCGCGGCGGCGAACGCCTCCCCCACGTTGGGGGTCTGAGAGGTGAGCACCCATGGGCTGCCCAGCAAGCCACTGCCGGTTCCGTCCTCCGCGACGATCCGGCCCGCCGCCGGCACCACGCCGAGATGCCAGCCCACGTCGGCCGCATCGAGGGCGTCGATCAGTCCCTCCACACCGGCGCTCAGCGCAGCGATCTCCTGGGTCATCGACGTGCTTGCGTCGACCACGAAGAGGACGTCCAAGGCAGGCAGCGCCTGTTGGACAAAGGTCTCCTGCACCACCACCAGCTCGGGGGGTGGGTTGGGATCATCGATGGGGTCTAGGCCGAACTCGCTGCATCCGACCAGAAGCCATGGCATCCACAGTCGCAACGGGACCACAGACCTCCTGCCTGGCTTCCATCGTCGGCCGCAAAGGGGGACCAACGCAAGACACGACGCGTCACAGGCGTTCGTGGCCACGAAGCGCTTCCGCCTGCTCGGGGCGCAGGGCGGGGACACATGGATGAACCCCCTCCTGCATCAGTTCGTCCTTGCCGGGAACATGGGGCAACCCCAGCGCGTGACCGAGCTCATGAGCGAGGGTGGCATCCACCGCGGTCGGGCCGAGTTGGCTGACGGGCTCCGTGCCCACCACGGCCACCGGCGCAAAGCGCTTCGGCAGACCCAGGGCCTCCGCGAGCGCGCGGTCCCCATCCGACTCGGCGAGCCAGGGGGACACCGTGAGGCCTCGAAGCTCCTGAAACAGGCCCGCCCCCAGGGAGCCCGGCTGGGCGATGTGTCGCAGGAAGACCACGTGCACCCGCCCGTTCGGGCCCCTCTCGTTCGAGACCCCAACGTCGGCAGCCAGCCGGGAGACGAGGGACCGGTACGGGCCGAGCACGAGGTCCTGCACCACGGCATCGACTTGGGCCCGTTCCGCTTCGTTGGTGGTGGTCTCGGGCAGCCCCTCCGACTTCAAGCGCTCCAGCAGCTCCAATCGGGTCCCCACCAGCAGCGCATCGCTGGTCTTGCCACCGTGGACGCCCTCCACAACAAACTGGGCCGGAGGCAGCTCCACGACGGCATCGACGGTGAGCCAGAGGCCGTAGGGCGCGTAGTAGGCCTGAGCACGCTCGAGGAGCTCCCGCACGGTCGCCTCCGACACGAGGGACGAGCGATGCACCACGAGGTGCAGGCGACCGTCGATCGGACCGGCGGGCGGGATCGTCCCATCGCAGCGGTCCCCCTCGAGCGTCGAGGGAGGCACCGGGCCCACCAGCCCAGGGGCCCGCTCGACGACCCAGCCAGCGTGCGCGTCGCACTCGGTGTGGGGCGCCATCTCCAGCACCTGCTGGGTGCCCGACTGACACACCGGGGTCTCGTCCCCGGGGCGTAGGGAACACGCGGCCTGGAGCACGCGACCGTCGTCGCCGAGGAACCAGGCATCCAGAGGCTGCTCCATGCCCTTCATGGTGATGCACGCGCGGCTGACCGCCGGGTAGCGCAACAGCATCCCTTCACCCTCGCCGAGGGGCGCCGCGCCTTGGAGGCCCTGGCGCAGGGCCGCCCCGCCCTCGGCGACGCGCACACAGATGCCACGGCCGTCCTCGACCTGGAGGGTCTCGTCGCACCGCGTGGACTGAGCCGGTGGGCCGCAGCCTGTGAGGAGCAGCGCCAGCCACCCAGCGAGCCCCGACACGCCTACTTCGTTCCCGTCGTGGTGTCGGGCGGCGTGAGCTCCACCTCGTGCTGATCCACGTCGATGTCGACGATGTGGAGACGAGGCACGAGCTCGTCGAGCCCAAGGGCCCGAAGCAGGTAGGGCCCATGGGTCCGGAACCGAACCCGCGCCGAGACCGTGATCGGGCCTTGCACCGCCTCGGTGGTGGGCACGAACAACGTGAACACGCGGTCATGGAGGGGCTGCAGGCTGTTGTGCCAGAGTTCCTCGGCCTTCCAGCTGAAGATCTCGGGGTTGCCGTCGATGTCGACGAGGGAGCTGGTGAACACGATGAGATCGTCGTCGCCGTAGGGGTCCAGGGTGCTGAACGCATTCCGGAGGTCGCCGTTCTCGTCGAGGGTGCCCGTGGCGTACAGCTCGTTGCCGACCGCGTCGGTGGCGATGACCTCCAGCCATGCCTGGCGGATGAAGGTGGACCCCGTCGGGAAGTTGTGGGCGTCGATCATGTTGGTGACGTCGAGCACCACGTCGAGCTGATCGCCCTGTTCGATGGCCTCCGGCACCCGCACTTCGAGCTGCACGCTGCCTTCCAGCAGGCGGGTGGTGTCCTCGAGGAGCCGTTGCTCCTGCTCGGGGGTGAGCACCCCGGGCTGGAGAGGAACGTCGACCCCGATGAAGCGGTGATCGTGCTGAGGACGGTCCTTTCCGCCCTGCACGATGGGCCCATCGCCCTTGTAGGGCATGTGGCAGTCGGCGCAACGCGTGCCCGCCTCGAAGGCCGGCGACTCCACGTACTCCTCGTAGGGACGCTCCAGGTTCAGGCCGGTCGTCTCGACGACGTCGTGGCAAGAGCCGCACAGTTGGGAGCTGTCTTCTTGGAACAGCGGCGACGAGACGGACTCGTGGAACGCCGACGGATCCGGGTCGTCGATGGGCCCGCGCATGGGGCCCTCGAGGTCCAGCACGTGGCCTGCGTTGTTCACCCGATCGACGCGATCGATCTTGTGGCAGGTGACGCAGTTGACGCCTTCCTGAGCGATGGGCGAGAAGTCGTCGAAGGAGAAGCCTGCGTAGACCTCCCCTCCTCGGCTGCCCACGGTGGTGTGGCACTGCAGGCAGAACCGGTCTTCCATGCCGCCGAGGTCCTCTTGGCGAATCTGCACGATGGCCCGGTACACCGGGTCGGTGATGGCGTAGGCATGCAGGCTCTGGGACCACTCCTCCACATGGGTCTCGTGGCAGGTCTCGCACTCCTGCGCGCTGTCGGCGTAGCGAGGGTCGACCGTCGGCTCGAGGGGGGTGGACAGGGGGTCGTTCCACTCCACTTCGGGCATCGGGGTGCCGGTGTGGGACGTCGTGGTCGTGCCGGTGTCGCCCGTCTCGGACGGCGTGTCCGTCGTGTCGGTGTCGGTGTCGGTGTCGGTGGTGCCGTCCTTGTCGCCGTTGCAGGCGGCGAGCCCCAGCATGGCAACCAGGACGAGTCCGCCCCGACCGAGGGTCGTCGAGAGGGGCATCAGAGGGTCTCCAGGAATGCGATGAGGGCCTGACGATCGGACATCGACAGGTCGCGGTAGGCCTGCCGAACGCTCACCGACTCTCCCTCGTGGAGCTCGATGGCCTGATGGAGCGTGTCGGCCTCGCCGGAGTGCATGTAGGGAGCGGTCTGCGCGAGGCCCCACAACGGCTGGGTGCGGAACTCCCACATGTTGGCGCTGAACTCCTCGATGCCGAGCTTCTCGGGCGGCAGGATCTCGTGGAGGAGCAGGTCGGAGTACAGCGGCACGCCCTCCATCTCCTCGGGAGGCAGGTGACAGCTGGTGCAGCCCACGGAGTCGAACACGAGCTCTCCGGCGTCCGCCAAGCCTTGGTCGATCGCGGGCGTGCGCGGTGGCGGCGCCAGCTCGACCAGGAAGAACTCCATGATCGCAGCTTGGTTGAGGCTGAACTCGGGGTCCGGCACGTCGTCGTTGTCGTAGATGCGGCCGTACGTCAGCCCCTCCACGAACGGCAGGGTCATGCCGAGCTCGGCCGTGACCGCGTCCCGGACGAACTCCTCCAGGGTCGGGACCTGGCCCTTGAGGCCAAAGCGACCGAGCTTGCCGCCATCGACGTAGGACGGCCGACCGCTGATGCCGTCGAGGTCGGCATCCCCGGGGTCGGCATGGGACAAGATGGTGTCTTCGTCGATCTCCTGGATGTCGCCGAGCCCGAAGAGGTGCGGCGTCTGCCGATGCTCGAAGATGTTCGCGGCATCTTGGGGCGAGTTCGGGTTGCCGTGCAGGCTCGTGGTCCGATGGAGGATGGTGCCCACGGCCGGCGTGACGAACTCGTCGTTGTCGTTGAGGATGCCGTGCCGGGTGACGTTGACCCCCCGAGGGCCCGCGCCGCCCACGACCGGCTCGAAGTGGCAGGCGCGGCAGCTGTCGCCGTTCAGGCGAGGGTTGCCTGCGCCATCGGCCTCTCCGAACTCGAAGTCGAAGAGGTCGCGTCCCACCTCGAACATTTGCATCTCGTCGGCACTCAGCTCCCGTCGCGGACCACCCCAGTCGCCTACAGGCGGAATGGGGGTATTGGGCAGCACCAGCCCGTCCGTGAAGCGGTCGCGGCCTCCCAGGGAGGCGAGGAACTCGATCAGATCGTCTCTGTCGCTTCGGCTCATCCCGTCGAAGCGGTCGCGGGCGGCTTGGCCCTCCCCGCCATGCCAGAGGATGGCTTCTTCGATCGTGGAGGCGCGGCCGTCGTGAAGGTACGGCCCCGTGGAGGCGATGCCCCACAGCGGCTGGGTGCGGAATTCAGAGCCGGTGGACTGGCCCGGTCCGAGGCCGTCGTAGAGCTCCGGCCCCATGTCGTGGAGCAGCAGGTCGCTGTAGATGGGCAGCGGTCCCTTCTCGTGCTGCAGCCGCGGGACATGGCAGCCGTCGCAGCCGGCCTCGTCGAAGCGCGCTTCCCCCCGCATCGACATGGCCGTGGGGGCCTCGGGCTCGGGGGGAGCCAGGAGCATGGAGAACGACACCAGGTCGAACAGGTCCGCGGTCGGCATCTCGGGGTCCGGCACGTCGTCGCACGCGCCCGAGGCGACGTTCTCCGGGTCTTCGGGGTCCACACACCAGTCGGTGAGCGGGCCGTTGGGGGCCGTGGCCTGCGCGAACGGCGACAAGGTGCGGGTCAGCCGCATCAGCGCGGTCTCGGTGGCCGCAGTGGCCTCGCCGCTGGAGCTGTCGATCGGGAGCTCGGCTCGCTGCGCATCGGTGAGCGGGTCGGTGGTGACGCCGAGGTGGTTGAACAGCGGCCCGCGGATGAAGCCCTCGATGGACTCGGTCTGAGCCTTCACGCCGAAGCGACCGAGGAAGCCCTCGCGGTAGTTGGCCCGGCCGCTGATGCCGTCGCCATCTGCGTCGTCGGGGTCTTCGTTGGCGAGGATGACCTCTTCGTCCAGGCCCGCGATGAGGCCGGTCCCGAAGATGGGGATGGGGTTGCGCTTGGCCACCACGACCGCCTTGTCGTCGAGCTGGGGGCGCGCTGGGTACTTGTCGCCGTAGTAGTACATCCGCACCACACCGCCGACGGGCTGGCCTGCGTTGAACGTGGCGATGGGCGCACCATCGGAGCTTCGTCCTTCCGTGAGGAAGAAGTTGCGGTACAGCCCGGCGGACCCACCCATGGTGGGCTTCTCGTGGCAGCCCAGGCAGAAGGTAAGGTTGAACGCCGGACCTAGGCCCTCGTCGAGGCCGAAGCGGTGGGTCCCGACCTCGAGGCCCCGGTAGAACGTGTCCACCTGGGTCGTCGTGGCGTAGGGCACCGGCTCGCCCTGGGGGGCAAACACGCCGGTGGCCATGGGGCCATGGCCATCCACTGGATCGGTGCCGGTATGGGGCGCAGGGTCCGTAGGGACCGACTTGTTGAGGTCCTCGTCGTCGCCGTTGCAGGCCACGATGGCGAGCAGAGCGATGGGTGCGAGGACCCTCTTGAGGAGACGACGCTGGTGGGATGCCATGAGGTTCACTCCGTCCGCTTGAGCGCAGTGCCGCCGTAAGGGGCCAGGAAGCGTCCGGAGACGCCGTAAGTAGTGTCGGCACCGTCGTGCCACAGGGCGTGCACGTCGATGGTGGTCGGGGCGTACTCGGTGGTGAGTTCCCCGGTGGTCACATCGAACACGCCGACGTAGCCATTGATGCCGCCCACCACCGCGGTGTTCGGGTCGAGCATCGTGACCGCGTTCAGCCCGCCCACGCCACCCGGCTGCAGGGTGTCCCATGCGCTGCCGTCCCAGGTAGCGATGCGGCCATTCCCTCGGCCCCCCACCGCCACGATGTTGTCCGCCGAGGTTCCCCACAGGCTGACGAAGTCTTGGTCGGCGTTGGGGCCCGCGCCCGAGTAGGCCCAGTTGGTGCCGGTCCACTGGTTGATCTGGCCGCGCTGCCCGACCATGAACAGGCTGTTCTGGTCGTAGCCCCACACCTTGAACATGGTGGTCGCGCCCCGCTCGTTCTCCTTGGCGGTGAGCGTGTAGGGCGTGAAGTCGGTGCCATCGAAGTGGAGCACGACCGGATCCGGGGTGGTGTCGGCGAAGCCTCCAACGATCCACAGGTCGTCCGTGCCGAAGCCGAACACGCCCCAGAGGTCCTCGGTGGTGCCGGAGTCGAGGCTCGTCCAGGTGGAGCCGTCGTAGTGCACGACCGCGCCATCGAGGCCGACCGACCACACGTCGTCGGGGCCAAAGCCATAGACCCAGACCAGCAGCGGCGTGTCGGCGGGGGCCGCTACCTCGGTCCAGTCGGTGCCGTCGAAGTGGAAGATCTCCCCCGCATCGGTGGTGCCGCCCACCATCCACACGTCGTCGGCGCCCGAACCCCACACGCCGGACAAGGCACCGGGCCCTTCGTAGACGAATGCCTCTTCCCAGACCGCCCCGGTCACCGTCGTTCCAGAGTCGCCCGTCTCGCTCGGGGTGTCGGAGGTGTCCGTGGGGGTCTTGTCGCTGTCGTCGTCGCCGCTGCAGCCGACGAGGGCGCTGGCGAGAACGATGGAGGCGATGGTGAAAGCGCGGGTCATGGAGAGCTCCGGAGTTGCGCCACGCAGCGCGCGGCGTGTTCGGCCTCGTCGGCCGACGGATCGGGAAGCGCCTGCAGATGCGGTAGGGCCGAGCCGCAGTCGCCGATCGTCAAGTACGCGCGGGCAGCCAGCACGTGCAGTTGCTCTTCGCGCGTTCCGGCGCCGTCCGCAAGAGCCTGCTCAGCGACGAGAGCGGCTTGCTGTACGTCTCCGCTTCGCACCAAGGCGTCTGCGAGCCCTGCCCAAGCCTCGGCACGCACCGCAGGCTGGTCGCCGGCGAGGTCCCTCGCCTCCTCGAAGGCAGCGCCCGACGCGCTCCAGTCCCCATCGCCAGCGAGGGCATGGGCACGACCCAGCCACCCTGACGCCTGCACGGGGAGGCATGTGTCCCCATCCCGAAGGCCACGGCAGGTGCCCGCTGCGGCATCGAGGAGATGGGTGCCCAAGCGGTCGCGGGCGATCGACCCCTTCCCTGCCACGACCCAGTCCAGCTCAGGGGTCAGGACCCACAGTCGATCGGCCGCAGCTGCGTCGACTTCCAGGGTGCCGACGACCCAGTCCAAACGGACGCGTTCGCCATCGAGGGTCACCTCGCCCTGACCGTTGGCCACAGCGATCTGCTCGCCATCCACCGTGAGAACGCCAGCGTCGATGCGCGCCTCCCGAGGGGAGGCATTGTCCAGCGCCCAAAACCCAATCCCCACACCTGCCAGGAGGAGCCCGACAGCGAACGCGATGGGCCAGCGAGGCGCGGCCGATGGGGATGAGCGGATCCGCGCTTGGAGCCGGGCCAGGTCGGAGGGGCTCGCCTGGGTGGCCTCGTAGAGATCCCGGAGGGCCTCCTGGGTGGAGGCGTCCCAGGCATCTTCGTCGATCGGCGTGTGAGGAGGAAGGGAGGCAGACACAGCGTCCTCTCGTGGGCTTGAGCGACGGGGAACCCCCCGCTCACCCTCGTTGTGCTTCCAGGTGGGCTCGAAGTTCCTTGCGGGCACGACGAAGGCGCGACTTCACGGTCCCCTTCGGCACCCCGAGCAGGGCCGCGACCTCGCTATCGGCTCGTTCCTCGAGATCGCAGAGCACGATGATCTCCCGGTGATGCGGCCGCAGTTCGTCCAACCCGCGGGCGATCGCTCGCGTCAACGCCGCCCGGCCCGCGTCCACTTCGGGGTCCGACGACGGGTCGGCCCGATCGGGCACCTCCCCCCCGACCCACTTGCGGAACCAAGCCTTGCGCCGGTGGGCCGCCACCACGCGACGAACGATCCCATACAGCCACGACTCGAAGGCCTCGGGCTCCCGGACGGAGTCGAGCTTCCGCAACACCACGAGCCACGCGTCGTGAGCGACATCGTCGGCGTGCACTCTCCCCCCGCCGAGACGCCGAGCCCAGCCCAACACCACCGGGAGGTAGCGGACCGCGAGGGCATCCATGGCGCCGTCCGCGCCCGCGAGGGCGGCATGAACGACTTCGAGATCGTGGGCGGAAGGCATCGACTCCTGGTGTCGCTGGGTCGCCGGGGGGATCCAATGGGGATCGTGAGGGACGCCTCACGGGGGTTCGCCGGTTCGGGTACCGTCTCGACAGGAGATTGCCATGCGCTGGACGCCACTGCTTGCCCTTGCCCTCGTCGCCTGCTCCGGTTCGGACAAAGACGACCCTTCGACCACCGACTCGGGCAGCACCGAGGCCGAATCCGCCACGTGGCTGATGACCGCGGACTGGGGCTGGGTGGCGTTCAACCACCGATTGTCCCACCTGACGGTCCGAGCCGACCCTCCGAGCGCCGCCGTCATTGGCGGCACCAGCACCACCGGCGTGTTTCCCGACCTCGGGCCCACCTGCGACCCGGACAGCTGCAAGGAGTTCCCTGTCGCCGACACCAGCTCGATGGTGATGGTGGCAGGGTCCGTCACCACGAGCGACGCGGCCTTCCGCACGGGCAGCGTCGACATCGTCGCCTCGTCCAGCGGCGACACCGCGGTGCTCTCGGTGGCAGAGCCCGATCGGGAAGGCGACGTCGTGGCCGTGCTTCGTGGCCTCTCCCTCGACACCGACCATCCCCTGGACGGGCCCGAGGCCTGCTACGACCCTGCCCTCGGCTGGCACCCCACCGCCATCGGGGTGGAGCTGCTGAACCCTCGACGGGAAGGCGGAGAGCTCAAGGTGGACGTCAAGGCCACCTTCGGCGCGGGCGTCACGGAAGACCCCGACCGGCTCTGCGTCGATGAAGTCCAAGCGATGTCCCAGGTGCCGTTCACCATCGACGTACTGTTCATCGTCGCCGACGACGCCGTCGCCCACGACGTGCACCAGGAGGCCTACTTCCCCTTCTCTGGTGACCAGTTCGCCCCCGGTCCCCAGGAAGTGCCGGCCCCCGTCGCGCTCCCCGGCGATGGCTCGGGGCTCATGGGGTGGTCGAGCCTCGTGTACCGCTTCAACACCGACAGCCCCGTGGGCCGGGGCGCCTACATCCGCACGCTGCATTTCGGCATCGACGGCGCCGACGCCCACGGCACGGCCACCAACTTCTCGCCGATCACGCAGCTCCATGACTTCGGCTTCACCTTCGACGGCGTCGTGCAAGAGATCCCCCTCGCGGGGGTGGAGACCGCGACCTACACTGCGGTCCTGCCCGCCGAGATCGACGCCGCAGGCGTGGCGACCGTGTTCGATCTCACCGACCCGCCCACGACGGACTGAGAGCGGCCACGCGTCGACGGCGCAGGGCTACTCGGTCGCCCGGTGGCTCTCGATGAACGCCACCGGATACGACGTCGGCGGCACGGCCTCCCCCGTGTCGACCGTTCCGGTGTCCCGCGGGGCGCCCTCGCGCCGGTCCACCTGGGCCCGCATCGGCTCGCTGGACCCGGGGGCATGCTGCACCACGACCGCCGACTCGTGGCCAGTCAGGGCGGCGACCGCCTCGGGGTGCCGCTCGAGGAAGCTCCCAACGGCCTCCCACCACGCCCCGAGGAGCACCACCGCGGCGCTGGCCACCAGCACGCGGAGATCCGGCATGGGGATGGGCCACTCCCGCTCCTGCCGTGACGCCTCGACCGCTTCCAGAACGACCTCCAGGTCGCCTCGTCGCAAGTGCATCGGCCGCCCGGGATCCAGCCAGCGGCCCTGGACCTGCAGCCGGCGCCCGAACCTCCGCACCTGGATGGATGGTCCGGGGAACGCCACGACCGCATCTGGCGCGGAGCCGAGCCACACCTCGTCGCCCACGCTGCAGAGCCGCTGGTCGGCCACAGCGCCGTGAAGCTGAACGCGGACGTAGAGCTGGGTCACGGACATCACTCCTGGAGGGGAGAATCCTCTCCATAGTACTGAATCAAGATGCCACGAAAGCGCGCCGTCTGCCGCAACTTCTCGAAGGAGGGGTCGACGCGGATGTCCTGCCGAAACTCGATGTGGTGCAGCGTGTCGAGCTTCTTCATTCCCTCCAGGGCCTTCTGGAGGTAGTCGAAGGCCTTGTCGTCGTTGCCCATCTCGGCGTGGATCTTGGCGCGGTGGAGGTCGGCGTACGGGTCTCCGGGGTCGAGGATCTCCAGCTGCCGCATCACCGACAGGGCCTCCTCGTAGCGACCTTGGTGGGCCAGGTTCACGCCCAGGTTGTTCAGGGCGGTCACATCGCTTGGCTCGATGGCAAGAGCTACGCGGTACAAGGCTTCCTCCGGCCCATATTCTCCGCGCCGCTTGTAGATGAGCGCCTTGTTGTTGTAGCCGGCCGCGTCCTCTGGGTAGAGCTCGATGTACCGGTCATACGTCTCGGTGGCGCCATCGAAGTCCTGGGCCAAGTACTGGTAGTAGGACAGGATCGACAGGGCCGCCGGGTCGTCGGCATCGATGCGCAGCCGGTGCCGGGCCGCTCGGATCATCAGGTCGATCTCGAGGTCGTCCATCGCCTCGTCTTGCTCGTCGTACCAGTCCTGGATGCCCCACCCCTCTTCCTCTTCCGCTGGGGCGTCGAGGGCGGGCTCGGTCTCCTCCTCTGGCAGATCCAACTCGGCGACCCCGTCGACGGCGTCCTGCTCCTCCGGAGGCTCTTCTTCGACCGGCGTGCCCACGTCTTCGGCGTAGAGCGGCTTCTGCTCTTCCTTCTTGGACTGGGGCATGGGCATGTCGTCGTCGTCGGGGGTGCGGATCGGGTCCCGCGAGGTCTCTTGGGCTCCCCCCATCTTCGTCACGGGCCCTTCGTTGCCTGCCGGCATGAAGACCCGCTTCTCCTTCTTCTCTGCGTCGGGCCGTTCCTCGAGTTCGATGCTGCCGACATCCTCTCCATCGAGGTCCTCGCGGAGAAGGCGAGCGAGGTACTCGGCGGTCAACCCGCTGGCGACACCGTTGTCCTGGTTCTGAGGCAAGCAATAGGCGAAGTCTCGCTGCAGGACCTCCTCGCCCGTCTTCCAGGTGGTTCCGCTCACGGTGTACACGAGGGGCACCAGCAGGGCGAGCAGCGCTCCGGCCCACGTGGGGGCTTCGCGGTAGGCCTGGCGTACGACGATCGACCCCAACAGACCGAGCCCCATCACCGGACCCAGCACCCACAGCAGCGGAGCTCCGATGTCGGGAATGCTCGGCAGCACGTTGATGGCCCACGGGCAGTGGTTCTCAGCTGCCTGCCACCAGCCGCCTTGCATCGACAGGATCGTCGCTCCGGCCACCACCGTGAACCAGGCCAGGGAGCCCTGCACCGAGAGGCCCTGGAGTCGCCGAATGGGGAACTGCTCCGCGAGGAACAGCCGGAGACGAACGGGCCCGAGCTCCACGACGACATCTCGCCCGGGCTCCACGAGATGCTGACGGCCGGCGCCGTCCTGTACAGCGACCCGGGAACGGGTGGTCCACACGATTCGGGCCACGAAGTCCGCACCCTCCGGCAGCGGCAGCGGCAGCCGATCGTCCCCCGCCCGACCGCCGAACTGGGCCGGATGGCCTTGGCGGATGGTGATCTCGTCGATGGCGGTGTCGTTCAGGCTGGCGGTGACCACCAGGGCATAGCGACCCCTCCATGCCTTCCCCGCCTTCTCCGTCGGAGGCGGCGTGGACGGCAGCGCGGGTTCCAGACCGTCGCGAGCCACGGCCGCAACTTCCGGTTGCCCAGGATCGAAGGGGTTAGCCAAGGGATGCCCCGTGTGACGCCTGTCCGTTCACGCTCGCCGCTCCTCCGTCTGTTCCTGTAATGCCCATCGTACGAGGGTGGCTGTCCCTTACGGTGGAGGGCTCGTCATGGCTTGTCACAGGCCGGGCTCCACGAGCTCCAGGCGACCCCGCAGCTCCTGTACCGCACGTTCCAGCGCGTCGTCGTCGCGGGACTCCAGGGTGACGATGACCCGGTAGGACCCCTCGCCGAAGCGGGGGTAGCTGCCGATGGCCACCGTCGGCTCCGCGGCCTGGACCTCCCCGAGGGCCGCCGCGATCGCGGTCTCTCGCTGACGCGTGTACAGCCGCGCCGTCCGCACCCGCTCCCCGGCAAAGTGCTCGGCCACGGCCTCGAACTTCTGCTTCATCAGCTTGGGAACCCCTGGGAACACGTAGACGTCCCGCATCCGAAGCACCGGGTACGAGCCGCCGGGGGTCGGGACGAGCTCGCTCCCCTCGGGCACCGTGGCCATGCGCATGGAGGCCGGGGTTCGCTCGATCCCGAAGCCGTCGAGGAGCGCCACCAGCTCGGGGTGGGGATGCATGCCCACCCCGAAGGCGCGGGCGATGCCCTCGAAGGTGCGGTCGTCATGGGTCGGGCCGACCCCTCCGGTGGTGATGACCCGGTCGTAGGACTCCGAGCAGCGGCGCACCTCCCCTGCGATGTCGTCCAGGGCGTCGGTCACAATGGCCAGACGACAGAGGTCCGCACCCAGCTCCCGAAGCCGCTCGATCAAGTAGGGGCCGTTCTCGTCGGCAAACTTGCCGCTCAGGATCTCGTCCCCGATGATCACCACACCGACGGTGGGCATGACTCCCTCCCGGTCCGGCCCGTCAGCGAGCCTGGGTGCATGCTATCCCCTTGCATGCCTGCCTTGCCCAGCGAGCTCGTCCCCGCCCTCCTCGACTGGTACCGGACCCACGCGCGCGACCTGCCCTGGCGACGGGACCCGAGCCCCTACCGGGTGCTGCTCTCGGAGCTGATGTGCCAGCAGACCCGGGTGCAGACCGCCCTGCCGTACTTCGAGCGCTTCGTCGCCCGTTGGCCCACCCTCGAGGCCTTGGCGGCGGCGTCCGAGGACGACGTGCTCGAGGCCTGGGCCGGGCTCGGCTACTACCGCCGGGCGCGATCGCTCCATGCCGCGGCACGTGCCGCTCGGGACTTGGGCGGCCTGCCTCCTACCGAGGATGCCCTGCGAGCCTTGCCGGGGATTGGCCCCTACACCGCCGGGGCCATCGCTTCCATCGCCTTCGGTCTGCCCGCAGCGGCCGTCGATGGCAATGTCGAGCGGGTGCTCTCCCGCTTGGATCGGGGCCCAGAGTCCCCATGGACGGCGGCTGGAAAGCGGCATCTTCAGCAGCGTGCCCGGTCCCTGCACGAGGGCCGCGGGCCAACGGAGCACGCCGGGGACCTCACCCAGGCGCTGATGGAGCTCGGGGCGAGGGTGTGCACCCCCACCTCGCCGACCTGTGGGGGCTGCCCGGTCGCAGCCGCCTGCGAGGCACAGGCCCATGGCGCCCAGACCGTCTGGCCCCGCACCCGGCCACGGAAACCTCCGACCCTCATGGCCGCGGCCGTCGGGCTCATCGAGGACGAAGGGCGGATCTTGTTCGGCCGGCGTTCCCCAGAGGGGTTGCTCGGAGGGCTCTGGGAGCCCGTGATGGTGCCAGTCGGCGCCCTCGCGGACGCCACCGCACGGTCCCTGGCAGAAGGCGTACCCAAGCGCATCGGCCTCGAGGTGACGGTGGGACCACGCCTCGGAACCATCGTGCACGTGTTCAGTCACCGCAAGCTCACCGCCCATGTGTTCGCCGCCACCCCCCTCGGTGGCCGCCTGTCGCTTCCACCGAGCCCCGAGGCCTACGCCGACGCGCGTTGGGCCGCGCCGGGCCACGAGCCCGCCATGTCCACGCTGGCCCGCAAGCTGTTGGCGCTTCGGAACGCGCCTCCGCTGCTGCTCGCTGCGGAGCCCTGAGGCCTCAGGGTCGACCTGCCCACTTCTGGTGACGCGGTGGGAAGGCATCGTCGTGCACGGGACTCGACCACGCCCAGCCCACGGCCAAGGCCACACCCAGCGCGAGCCCGCCGAGCCAAGGGCCTCGCCGTCGGGGCAACCCCCTCCCCTGCAGGGCTGCCACCGCCGGCATCGCCAGGACGGCGACCATGGCCGCCCAAGCGGCGGGCTGTGCCGGCACCAGGCCGTGAAAGGCCAGCTCCCTGAGGGCCGCCGGACGCACCACGTGGAGGAGTGGCCAGGCGGCGAGCAGACCCAACCCCGCCCGCAGCCACGGGGGCGAGGCCAGCGCCGCCATTGCCCCCAGGGAGGCCACGGCGAGAGGGGCCGCCAGCACCGCGCCGAGCCAAGGGGAGGCCCCCAGAGCCAGCAGCGCGAACCCGCCTACTAGGGCACGTCCGGCGCCAGGGGACGCCGCCCAGGGCCATGCCGTCCACGCAAGCACCGCCGCCAGGCCGCCCGCCGCCCACACCGGCTCCACCAGCGCGGCGTGCAGCGGTCGCCCTGCCCCAGCGACCCCCACGGTGACCCCGAAGGCCGCAGCCCCCGCCAGCAGCTGGCCGATGCCTGCGAGCACGGAGCGGTCGAGCCCGCGCAGGCACAGGACTCCGGCCAGAGCCGAGGCCCCTTGAGCCAGCCGAAGGGCGATGCCGGGAACCACCTGACCCCAGAGGACCACCGCCGGGTCCGGTCGATCGTCGGCGGGCAGGGCACGTGCTCGGGCGACGTGGCGAACGGCCTTCACCGCCTCGCCAAGGGTCGCGGGATCCAAGCTCTCGGCCCGGTCTTCGGGGGTGTGGTAGGCCCAGAACACGCCGGCATCGGACCGACCCAGCAACATGCTCGCGGGGATGCCTCGGTCCGCGAACGGTCGGTGGTCGCTCCGCTCCATGGCGGGCAGGGCCCAGGACACGCCTCGGTAGAGCCAAGGCACCTCCGCCGGCGCCACCCGCAGGAGCTCGCGGATCCTCGAGCCACCCCAGCGGGGGCCAAGCCCGTTGTGCACGAGGTCTCCATCGCCGACCAGCTCCAGGCTCATCACCTGGTCGATCGGCCCTCCCAGCATGCCCTGGTCGACCGCTCGGGTCGCGAAGCCCTCCGCCCCGAGCAGCCCCAGCTCTTCGGCGTCGGGGAACGCGAAACACACCGTGCGGCGAGGGTCGGCAGGGAGGCGATCCTCCATCGCCGTGAGCAGCACCGCCACCGCGGCGGCGTTGTCATTCGCTCCGGGCACCGTCGGATGCACCGAGTCGGTGTGGGCCAAGAACAGCACCACCCGCGGCGTCTGTCCGCGCCGGCAGGTCCAGACGGTGGACCACGACCCATACACGGTTCGTTGGGCGGGCCAGCCCCGTTCTTCGATCGCCGCGAGGACCCAATCCTGGGCTGCATCTCCCTCGGGCGTGCCCGCGGGGCGAGGGCCAAGGTCTTCCACCATGCGCGTGGCCAATGCCATCGCTCGCTCCCCGGTGGAGGCAGCGACGGCGAGCCCGAGCGTCCATGAGATCCACAGCATGGTCCGGGATACCTCGTCCCCATGCGTATGCTCCACCCAAAGCCCAGCTCCTTCGCGGCGCCCGGACCCGACGTCCCCGACGACCGCCCGCTCCCCGGCGACCCCTTGAGCGGCCACGACGTCGTCCATCGCGACCTGGACAGCCTCCTCGACCAGGAGTGGGCGGACGACGCGCCCGACGAAGACGTGCTCCCGGAGCCGCCCGCTCCACGGATCGGTGTGGCCGACCTCGGTGGGATCGCCGACGACGACGGCACCGAGCTGGAGGTCGTGAACACGCAGGAGGCTCCGCTTCCTCTGCGCGCGGTCGACCCCGTGATGCTTCCATGGCGCACCACGGTCTACATCGACGGCGAGCCCGTGCCCGCTCAGGCCGACCCGACCGCGGCGCAGACCACGTGGACCCGGCCCGGCGGCGAGGGCACGGCACGAGCCCGCCTTCGCGTCGCTGGCGTGGTGGCGGAGTCCGTCGACGTGCTCTTGGCCGACGGTCGCAGCAACGTGCGGCTGGGGCGAGACGTCCTCGCGGGCCGCTTTTGGATCGAGGTCTAGTCAGCGTCCCTCGATGGCGTCGATGATGGCGTGATGGGCCGTGCGATGCCACAGCAGGCCGTTGTGGCCGTGGCGGTCGATGACGACCTCGGACACGCCGTCGAGGCGGGCCCGCACGGGCGGCAGGACCTGATGGTCGTACCGAGCGCGCACGACGGTCGTGGGCACGGGCTCCGGCCCCTCGGCGAGGCGTCGCACCCAGATGCTGTCGGGTGCCAAGACGTCGCGCAGTCCTGGCGGGGCAAAGCGGTACAGGGCCGTGCCTGCGTGAGGCCCACCGACGCTGACGAGTCGCAGCACGTGCTGCGCGCCATCGAAGGCCTTGACGTAGGCGCGGCAGGCCACCGCCCCTAGGCTGTGCCCCACCAGCACGACGTCCTCCCCCTGGGCCCGTACCGTGGCATCGATCGCCTCTACGATCTGGGGCAGGGTCCGGCGGGTGCTGGGGTAGCCCACCGCGGCCACCTGGCTGTGGCCGCGGCGGTAGAGCCGACGAATCAGCGGGCGCCACATCGCGGGGTGCCCCAAGTACCCGTGCACGAGCACGACCGGAGGGAAGTCGCCCTCACGGGGGCGGGGCAGCGGCCGCAGAAGCGCCACGGGCCAGGCCGCGGAACGCAGCGTCGCGATCGTCTCGGTGGCGGCCGTCGCGACGATGGGCCCCAGGCGTCGTGGACTCACGGCTCCCCCGCATCGACCTCGAAGGGGGTCACGTAGGCAACGCAACGGTAGTACGCGCCGGGGCCTACGACGCCGTCGAGCACCGAGGTGATCTGCACGTCGACAGTCCCTGCAACGTCGGCGTTGTAGACGTAGTAGTCCGTGTCCGTGGGGTCGAGCCCCTGCCCCTTCGGCGTCCGGTCGAACCCCGCTTGGTGCAGCGACACGGTCGGAACCAGCAACGATCCGAACCGCTCGACGAAACACCGGACCGACAGCAGGTCGCCGTCGGGCACGGTGACCGTGAAGATGTCGGTGTCGGGGTCGACCAGCTCGCCTTCGCCGATGCGGCCCTCGAAACGGTAGCTGTCGTAGGTCGTGCCATCGGTGGTCGTCTCGGGCTGGGGGATCAGCACGTTGGCCTCTCCTGCCACGTCGTTGGGTTCGGCCTCGTCCTCGTACGGGTTCGAGCCGAAGAACGGATGGAAGCCCTCCGGCTGGTACGTGCGCACGTAGATCACGTACCAGGCATCGGGGCCGCTGCCGCCCGCCGCATCGGAGGCCTCCAGCCGGTAGATGGATGCCGTGGGATCGAAGTACGACAAGTAGCCGTCGTCCCCAGCTCCGGCGCGCTTGGACGACACCAGCTGCCCTGCACCGTCGTACAGGTCGAGCTGGGCGTCGGCGATGCTCGAGGGCCGATCGGGCTGCACCCACACTTCCAGCGGCTCCCCCCCGACCCTCAGGTCGAGCTCGATGTGGTCCACGTCGCCCGCCTCCTCCATCCGCACGCCGAGGGCGGTGATGGAGTTGCCGTCTTCGAGGACGATGGTGGTGGCCGGGTCGTCGGCCGCATCGGGCTCGCCGACCGCTCCGGCCCCTCGGACGTGCACGCTGTAGGTGAGCGCCTCCCCGCCCCGCCAGTCTTCCTCCTCGAACAGGTCGTCGTAGACGTCTGCGGTCGTCACGTCCTCGACCGCGATCACGTAGTCCCCCGCCGCAGGCAGGTACGTGTACAGCACCGTGTCCAGCGGCGCTGACACCAGACCCGTCGGGTAGTTGTCGAGGCTCGCATGGCGTTCGCCATCGGGGGCCGTCACCGTGACGTACGTGTCGAGCACATCCCGTCCGCCGTCGGTCTCGGTGCGGATGCTGACCCACTCGTCGCCCTCGGACCCATAGACGAAGTAGTCGACATCGCCCGGCGGCGCGATCATGGCATCGACCCGCTCCAACGCATCGAGGTCGGTGGACAGCAGCACCTCGACGGCCTCGTCGGGGCTGTTGCTCCGGTCTCCGACGATGCAGCCGCCGAACGTGTCGCTGGCCTCGTCGAGATCACAAATGGTGCCGAAGGCGCACACGGCATCCTCGGTGCATCCACCGTCGTCATCGTCGTCGCCCACGTCGTCATCGTCGCCAGCGGGGTCGTCGCCGACCGCCTCCTCCTTGGAGCCACAGCCCACCGCGAGCAGGCTGGCGAGCAGGCCGATCCATACGACCGGGCTCAAGGACTGCGTTGCGCTCATTTCGCCTCCGTAGGGGAAGGTCCCCCGCCGCGCAGGATATCGCCCGAAGCCAGAGGATCGCCGGGGATCGCTGCCACACGGAGCCAGTCGACGCCGTCGTGATGGCGTTCCACGGGAGGGCGCTGCTGGCAACCGACAGGAACGACCCGGCCGCCGGCCGTGGGGGCCAGCGGGCGCGACGTGCCGAGGGTGGAGAGGTGGGGGTCGGCGGCGAGCTGCGCCAGCGCCTCGTCGAGGTCGGGAGGAACGACCACCAGGGGGGCGCGAGGCAGGCTCTCCACCCGCCGTCGGGACCACGGAAGGACGTGCACCGCCCAGGCATCCCCTTGCACGACGCGTCCCGAGACCCGAGCGAGGGCGCCACGGGAGCGAATCGCGGCATGCTCGGCGTCGGACAAGCGTCCTCGGGGCCACTTGGCCTGTGCTGCTTCGAGCGCCTGGGCCAGGGCATTCGCCACGTCCGCGTCGTGCGCAAGGACCAGCCCGGGGGACATGCAGCCCCGGCCGTCGTGAAGGACAAGGTCCCGAGCGACGGCCTCGGCATCCCCTGCGTCCTCGCACACAGCCGCCGAATAGCGGGAGCCAAACCCAAGGTATTGGGCGCCCGAGGACACGCCGCGCGCCAGCTCTCGGATGGTGTCGTCCCCGCCCATCACCACCACCAGCGGGGCGTCGGAGCGTTCCATCCCCTCCCCGCGGGTCCCCACGACGAGAGGGAGTCCCAGCGCCCGGGCGGATGCCCCCCAGGCCGCCCACAGCCGGCCGGTGTCCGACGGCGCGGACGGCACCTGGAGCTCCACCGCGGTGCCGCGCCCCAGCAGCACGGCCATCCACTCGAGGGGGGCCGTGCACACCGTGCGCGCCGCCACGAAGCGGGCCCGCCCGAACGGCGCGACGTCCATCGCCGCCACCCGCGCGAGCACGGCTGGGGAGAGCGCATCCAAGGCCACGTCGCACGCGAGGTGAGCCCCTTCCACCGACAGATCCAGGCGGGGGCGCGGCTGATCCCGCAGCGCCTCCAGCCACCGTGCGACGTCGGTCCATCGAGGGGTCACTCGATCGACCCCTTGCGCTCGCGAAGCTCCTCCACGGTCAGCGAGCAGCCCCGCACCTCGGACCCGGCGAGGCGACCGTGGAGCGTGAGCGTGCCGTCGGCGTGCACCACGCCCTGATCGAGGGTCTCGATGGCCACCGTGGCGTCGACATTGCACAGATCCACGAACCGCAGCTGCCCTGCCCGCCCTGCCGGTCGCGGGCGCCCGGTGGCCGGGTCGACCGCGACCACCCGCAGCCACGGAGGCGGCCGGTATGGCGCCATCCCGTCGGCCCACAGCTGGCTGGAGAGCTCGGTCATCCCGTACTCCCGCAGCAGCCGGTCGGGCGCCAGGAGGTCTTGGGCTTGCTGGTAGAGGTCTTGGTCGGAGACGACCTGGCGCCGCCCCTTGAACCCTCCCGTGACCATCACGACGGACCCTCGAGGCAACGGGCGTGGGGCCGACAGCGTCTCCAACAGCTCCGCCAGCGCGAAGGCCGTGGCGCACACGTACACCGGGACCTCTCCCGACATGGCCCCCAGGGCCCCCGACACGTCGAGGCCCTCGGCGCCCAGCCACCAGCTCACCTTGCCGAAGTCCGCCACCATGTGGGAGAGGGAGCTGTCGGGTGCGATGGCAGGGTCTTGGAGGAGTCCGACGACCACTTGGGGTGCATCGGGCACGCAGCGCTGGTGCCAGGCCTGGGCGCCTCGGTCGTACGCCACGGTGTCCCGGAGGCGATGGATGCCCCTGCCGCTCCCGGTGGTTCCCGAGGTGCGGAACACCGTGCCGGCCTCGCCCTCGCCGACCGTGCCCACGGGCAAGTCCTTGAACAAGTCCACTGGGACCGCCGGAATGGACAGCCAGTCCGCCACGGGGGCGGCCTCGGCCAGCGCCCGGACCACGGGGTCGTGCCGTGCTTGGAAGGCGTGCAGATCCAGGGCCAGGGCCTCGAAGGACTCCGGCGCCGTGCCCGCCATGCTGCCGTCGACGTAGGCGAGGACCCGCCTCAACAGCCCGCGACGTTCCTCGAGCAGGCTCACGACGCCTCCCGAGGGGCCACCGCATCCAGCGCATCCGCGAAGGCGTCCAGCTGAGCGTCCGAGAGCGTCACCGGAGGGGTGAATCCGAGGCTCGTGGGTCCGGCGGGCAGCACCAAGAAGCCCCGCTGCAGGAGGCCACGGCTCGCCACCAGCGCGTCGCTGCCGAGCTCGACGGCCCGGATCAGGCCACGACCTCGATGGGCGCGCCCTCGAAACGCCGCGGCAAGGGCCTCCCCGCGTTCCTGGATGCGGTCGCACAGGTCCCCTTCCAGCTGGGCGAGCACCGCCAATGCGGCCGCGCAGCCGACCGGGTGGCCGAGGAAGGTCTGGGTGTGGATGGCCTCACCGCCGCTCGCACCCCAGTGGCCCATGACCTCGGGGGTGCCGATGGCTGCGGACAGTGGGAAACCTCCGGCCAAGGCCTTCCCAACGCACATGAGGTCTGGCACGACGCCATCGTGCATCGATGCGAAGGGCTCCCCCGAGCGCCCGAGCCCGCACTGGATCTCGTCGAAGGCCACCAGCGCACCCGCCTCATGGGCCGACGACGCCAACATCGCGAGCCATCCTGGGGGGGCCGGACGGATGCCTCCCCGGCCGAGGATGGGCTCCACGAGGATGAGCCCGATGTCCTCATCGTGCAGCACCGTGCGAACAGCCTGGGCCTCCGCGCCGTAGGGCAGCCGATGCACATGGGGATGGGCGATGGCCGCGAAGGGCTCGGTGAAGGAGGCCTTGTAGCCCTGCAACGCCACCGTCCCGAGAGAGAGGCCGTGGTACGCCCCGTCGAACGCCAGCACGCCCGTGCGTCCCGTGGCCAGCACCGCCGTCTTCACCGCAGCGTCGACCGCGTCGGCACCGGACAGGCCGAGGATCGACACCGACAGGTCGCCAGGCGCCACCCGGGCCAAGGCCTCGAGCAGTTCGATTCGGGTGCCGTCTGGCATGGCGTCGCCCATGGCGTGGAGCAAGCGCCCCTGCTGGGCCTGTGCCGCCGCGACGACCTCGGGGTCGCGATGCCCGACCAGGGCCACCCCAAAACCGGCGACGAGGTCGACCAGCACGTTGCCGTCGACGTCCCGCACGTTGGCCCCCAGCGCCTCGTCCCACACCAAGGGATCGTCGTTGGCGGTGCCGAGGGCGGTCGCCCGGCGAGCCCGTCGGGCCGTGATGGCCGGGCACTCGTGACGGGCCAGCACGTCGACCGCGGCCACCGAGCGGGGGCCAGGCAAGGGGGTGCAGATCTGGGGCGGGTCGATACCGAAGGACATGCGCCTCGCTCTATCCCGTCGACGCCGTTCCCCTCTCGCGAAGGCCACCTGCCCACGGTGGGGGCTCGTGTGAGCATCGTGGACGTGCTGCGCTGCTTGGTCCTGGACCGCGCCTTTCAGCCGGTGACCGCCATCGACTGGCGGCGGGCCGTCGTGCTCGACGTGACGGATCGGGTGCGGGTGCTGGAGTACTACGACGACGTCGTGCACACGGCCCACGCCACGTTTCCGATCCCCGCCGTGCTGCTGACGCCCCAGTGGCTCCGACGGCACCCCACCCGCATTCCGCTGACCCGCGGCAACCTGCTCATGCGGGACGACCATCGCTGCCAGTACTGCGGCCAACAAGCGCCGCTGCGGCAGCTCACCGTGGACCACGTCATGCCGCGGTCCCGTGGTGGCACCACGGCATGGTCGAACGTGGTGGTGGCCTGCGGCCCGTGCAACCGCCGAAAAGGCAACCGAACACCGGGCGAGGCGGGCATGCCCCTGCCCCGGGCGCCCGCCGTGCCCAGGGCCCTCCCCATGGGCCGCCACGGGCTGTGGATGGCAGAACCTCCGGAGCTGTGGCAGCCCTACCTGGCGTAGCCAACCCCCAACTCGGATCCCCGATCCCCGATCCCGGATCTCAGATCCCGGATCCCGGATCCCGGATCCCGGATCTCAGATCCCAGATCCCAGATCCCAGATCCGATGAGAGCTCTGTGACGACCTGTGTCGCGCTTGCACCCTCCCCTTCCCGCCGCACTACATGGCCCTCCACGGAGGCCTTGCGCCATGTCCCTCGCTCTTTTCGTCATCCTCGGCTGCGCCATCGGCGCGGACACGGCAGGCATCGAGGCCATCGGCACCATCGGTGACGCGCGCTTCTGGCACGAGCACCCCATCCAAGACGTGCACGTCCACGACGACGGGACCCTCCTGTCCTTCGCCGGCTGCACGGTGCATCGCTGGTCCGCAGAGGGCGTCCTGCTCGAGAAGGTCCCCCTGAAGGGCTGCACGGGCGGACTGAACGACGGGTTCTTCTCCGCCGACGGCGCCTGGGTCGCCGCATCGGGCCTGTGGACCGGCGAGCAAGGAGTGTGGCGCACGACCGGGGGCCCACGGGTGCACGAAGTGGAGGGCATCACGTGGTCCCGCTTCTGCGGCGGTGGTCTGTGGGACGTCGACGGCTCCAAGGGCTTCCGACGGCTCGATCTGGCCACCGGGGAGATCACCCACCCGAGCGGCGAGCACGGCACCGGCTTCCTGTGTGTGGACGATGCCTGGATGCTCGACGAGGATGGGAACCGCATCGACCTCGACGGGTCCGTCGTCGAGCTGCCGGACGCCGGCGACACCAGGCGGGTCGTTGGCCAGACCCATGACGGGCAGGCCATTGTCTACCTCTACGAGCAGCGACTGATCCTGGTCGACCGGGACGGCCTGGTGGAGCCGGGCGTCCCCGTGGTCGACGTGCCGGAGAAAGTCATCCTCCACGACGGGTCGTTCTTCGTCCTAGACGACGGCGTGGACCACGTCGTGTGGCAGGTCGGGGCCGATGGGCGGCTCGTCGGCCGGCACTACGCCGAGGGCCAGGGGCTGGGCGCTCGGGCCGGCATGGGCGCCCTGTTTGTGTGGGGCGATGCCGTCTGGAGCTGGGCCGGGCATCGCGTCTTCCCCCTCCACGAACCCGCCGGCCCGGTGGACAGCACCTACGAGGGGTTCTTCTTCGACGCCGACGAGCTGTACCTGTGCCACGGCATGCGGTGTGAGGTGCGCCGTCTCGACGCCTTGTCTGCTCCGCCCCGCATCCTGGAGCTTCCCGACCGCTTCAGCGACGACAGCAAGCTCTCCCCCTACGGTCGCTACCTCGGGCAGTACGACACCAAACGGCTGTTTCGCACGAACCTCGACACCGGCGAGGTGCATGCCCAGCCGGTGTCGGAGTGGGTTGATGGCCTGTCCATCGACAGCAAGGGTCACTTCAAGTGGCGGCTTTCCTCGGACGACAACGAGGATGGGATCTACAAGACCCGAGTCTTCGAGGCGCAGGACGAAGAGGAGGTGATGCTCGGCTCGTGGCGGGAGTCGTGGCTGTCGGATCCCGGCTGGACGGTCCTGCAGCTCGGTCCCACCATGCGCTGGCCAGGCGGGAAGAAAGCCGGCTACGACGACGCCGACAACTGGTTCGAGAACCCCAGGGGTCTGGTGTTCCTCGCCACGCTCTATGGCTCTGGGCTCGAGGTCTACGGCGACGGTGGCGCCGAGGTCGCCTCGTCGAAGGGGCGGGTCGACCACATGGGTCCGTGGGGCGACGGCGCGTGGGTCGGACGGGGTCAGAAGGTGCTGTTCCTCGGGTCCGACCTGACCGAGAAGGCGCGCCTCACCGTGCCCTGGCCCTTGGGTGACATGGCCGTGGAGGGAGCCGCGAGCCCAGATGGCCGCTACTTCGCCGCCAGGGCGCCGAAGGGCACCGTGCAAGTGTGGCGACTCCCCTCCTCCGTCGCCACGCCACTCGGAGAGCTGCCCGCCCCCGAGGCGATGCCCCGTCATGTGCCGGCTGTCGCCCCTGGGGCCCAGCTCGGCGCGCCGGCTTTCGCCATCGCGGAGGTGGCGCTCATGCCCGACACCGACTGGTGGGACGGCGATCTGCCGGACGGCATGACCACCGGAGCGCTGGAGGCCCTCGGAACCCTCGACGAGCCCCAGCTCTTGGTGGTCGCGATGGCCGCCTTTGCCCCCCGCACCCAGCAAGAGCGCGACGAGCAGCTGGCGGCCGTCCGGCGCTTGTCCACGGGATGGGACAGCGATGAGCTGTACACCCTCAAGGACCACTTCCTGGCGGTGCACGAGGGTGGGACGTACTACGACGAAGACGGCGACGAGGCGCCGGCGAAGCCCGACGCGATGGCGAAGCAGCTGGCGGCGGCCGTGAAGCGGCTGAAGCTGCGCAAGAGCGTCGAGCAGTACCGACAGTGGCGGGGCGTGCAGCCGGTCTCGGACCGGCCTGCCTTTGGGGTTGCAGGGTGTCCACCGACAGCCAACGAGGTCGGCGCGACCCCACCGGTGCCGCCCGCGAGCCTGGGGAACCGGACCTTCAGCGACAGCATCCTCGTGCGCGTCGCTGCGGACGGCACCCCCTCGTGGGTGGCCACGGGGCCCAACACCCGCAACGACGCCGCGCGGGAATGCTTCGCAGCCCACCGTGGGCCATGGGCGCCCGCGGTCAAGGACGGCGCCCCCGTCGACCTGTGCGTGAGGGTTCCCTGCTGGGAGCCCCCCGCGGACGTCGAGTAGCTACCGACCCGTGGAGCCGAAGCCGCCGGCACCGCGTTCGGTGGTGGGCAGCTCGTCGACGACGTCCCAGGCGACTTGGTGCACCGGCGCGACCACCAACTGCGCGACCCGCTCCCCCCGCACGACACGGAAGGGGGCCTTCCCGAGGTTGACCAGCGCGACCTTCACCTCACCCCGGTAGTCCGCGTCGATGGTGCCAGGGGCGTTGATCACGGTCACGCCATGCTTGATGGCCAGTCCGGACCGAGGGCGGACTTGGGCTTCCCATCCCTCGGGAAGTGCGATGGCGAGCCCCGTCGGGATCAATGCCCGACCTTGCGGCTCGATCACGACGGGCTCCGAGACCGCGGCCCGAAGGTCGCAGCCTGCGGAGCCCGCAGTGGCGTAGTTGGGGAGCTCGAGCCCCTCCCCGTGGGCGAGGATTCGGACGGCGACCTGCACGGGGCCGGGCGTCGTCCGAGGCATCTCAGCCGCCCACGGAGTCGAGGGCTTCCTTGCGGGACAGACGGATCTTGCCGGAGCGGTCGACGTCGATGACGCGGACCAACACCTCGTCGCCCTCGTGCAGCACGTCGGTCACCTTGTCGACCCGCTCGTGGGCCAGGTGGCTGATGTGGACGAGGCCGTCGGTTCCGGGGAAGATCTCCACGAAGGCACCGAAGTCGACGATGCGCTTGACGACGCCAACGTAGAGCGCGCCCACTTCGGCTTCCTGAGTGATCTCGCGGATCATCTGGATGGCCTTCTGGGTGTTCTCGCTGTTGGTGGACGCAACGTCCACGCGGCCGGAGTCGTCGACCTTGATGCGGACCTGGCAGGTCTCCTGGATGCCGCGAATCACCTTGCCGCCGGGGCCGATGAGGTCACGGATCTTGTCCTGCTTGATCTGCAGGGTGGTGATGCGGGGGGCCCACTCGCTCATCTCCTCGCGGGGCGTGGCGATGGCCTTGTTCATCTCGCCCAGGATGTGCAGGCGGCCTTGGCGCGCTTGCTCGAGGGCCTTGGCCATGATCTCGCGGTTCACGCCGGCGATCTTCACGTCCATCTGGAAGGCCGTGATGCCCTTCTCGGTGCCCGTGACCTTGAAGTCCATGTCGCCGAGGTGGTCCTCGTCGCCCAGGATGTCGGAGAGGACCGCGAAGTCCTTGCCTTCCTTGACGAGGCCCATCGCGATGCCAGCGACCGGAGCACTGATCGGCACACCGGCGTCCATCAGCGCGAGGGACGAGCCACAGACCGTGGCCATGGAGGACGAGCCGTTGGACTCGAGGATCTCCGAGGTGGACCGCAGGACGTACGGGAAGTCTTCCTTGCTCGGCAGCACCGGGATGAGGGAGCGACGGGCCAAGGCGCCGTGGCCGACCTCGCGACGCTTCGGGCCACGGAGCGGACGGGCCTCACCGGTGCAGAAGGGCGGGAAGTTGTAGGTGAGCATCCAGGTGCGCTCGGACTTGCCGGAGGGCAGCTCCATGCGCTGGCCGTCCATCTCGGTGCCGAGGGCGATGGTCACGAAGCCCTGAGTCTCGCCGCGGGTGAAGATGGCGGAGCCATGGGCCCGGGGGGAGACGCCGAGCTCGACCCAGATGTCCCGGATCTCGTCGGTGGCGCGGCCGTCGATGCGGGTGCCGGTGGCGATGACCTCGGCCCGCATGACCTCACGGACCAGCTTGTTCCAGGCGGCCTTCGCGTCGCTCGTCTTGGCGGCGATGACGGCCTCGTCGGTCTCCTTGGCGAGCATCTTCTCGATGAGCTCGTTGCGGGAGGCCTTCAGGGCACCGCCCCGCTCGAACTTGCCACGGATGGCCAGACCCTTCTGGACCCGCTTCTTGCCGTAGCGCTTGACGTACGCGACGACCTTGTCGTCGAGCTCGACGGCCGGCGGAACGGCCACCTTGTCGACACCGACCTCCTTGCGGAGCGCGTCGATGGTCTTGCAGATCTTGGTGATGGCCTTCTGAGCGATGACGAATGCATCGAGCATCGCCTTCTCACCGGCCTCGTTGGCGCCGCCCTCGACCATGGAGATGGCCGTCTTGGTGCCCGCGATGATGAGGTCGATGTCTGCGTTCTCACGGTCTTCGAAGTTCGGGTTGAGCTTGAACTCCCCGTTGACCCGACAGATGCGGACGCCGGCGATGGACTCGCTCATCGGCGCGTTGGAGATGTGGAACGCCGCGGAGGCGCCACAGAGCGCGAGCACGTCGCTCTCGTGGTCCTTGTCGTAGGACATCGTGGTGGCGATGATCTGCAGCTCGCTCCGGAAGGTCTTCGGGAACATCGGGCGGATCGGGCGGTCGATGACGCGGCAGATGAGCGTCTCGCGCTCGCTGCGGCCGGTCTCACGCTTGAGGTAGCCACCGGGGATGGTGCCCGAGGCGCCTGCGCGGTCCTCGTAGTTGACCGTGAGCGGGAGGAAGTCGAAGGGCCGGTTGCCGGGCGCACACACGGCGGTCACGAGGACGCGGGTGTCGCCGCTGCTCATGACGATGGAGCCAGACGCCTGCTTGGCGTACTTGCCGGTCTCGAAGGTAATGGTGTTTCCGCCGATCTCGACGGATTTGGTGACGACGTTCATACGAACTCCTTGCCCCTTCCGAGGGGCTTGTAGAAGCGCGGTGTGTGCCTTCGGATGCACCAAGGCATGCCCTCTCATTGGAGAGGACTCCCGGACGACCCATGCCGATCCGAGCGAGGTGCTTCCTGGGCGCACGACCACCGCGAGGCCCATGCCTCGGGTCGGTTCGAGCGTCGTCGGGTCGGCCGCTTGCATTCACAAGCCTGCGGGGCGCCGATTGCCAGGGAGCAATCGGGGCCTCGGAGACCTGCGAAGGGCCTCGTCTTCGACGTTCGTGCCGCGCGAAAGAAAACTGGGGTGGAACAAAGAACAGGTGCCGCATCGTGTGCGGCGAAAACAAAAACGGCGGGCCGAAGCCCGCCGTTTTGGTCAGCGACGAAGACCCAGGCTCTTGATGAGGTCCTGGTACTTCTGCTGGTCGCCGTTGCGGATGTACTTGAGCAGCTTGCGACGCTGCCCGACCAACCGGAGGAGGCCACGACGGCTGCCGTGGTCCTTCTTGTGGGTCTTGAAGTGCTCGGTCAGGTACTTGATGCGTGCGGTGAGCAGCGCAACCTGAACCGAGGCGGACCCGGTGTCGCTGTCGCCGGACTGGTACTTCGCGAGGATTTCGCGCTTGTCATCTGCAGAAAGTGCCATGGGTTTCTCCTTTGTCGCGTCACGGTCAGCGGGGCCCCCTCGTGGCGCGAGGAGATGCCGACCGTGCGTCAGCGGCCTCATGCCCCGGCCCGGGGTCGACGTCAAGGGTGCGTCGAGTGGTCGAGAGCGTGGATCAGAGGACGCGAAGCGCCTTCGCTCCGGTCGGGCTCATCTCGGCCACGGCGACGAGCCGATCGGCCTGCACGACCAGATAGCGACTGCCCTCCCCTCCGGGGCCCGCAGGGAGCGCGCCTCCGCGGCGAATGATCTCAGCGGTCTCGGCACCCACGTCGACGAGAGGCAGGTGGCCGAGCGCCTTGATGGGCGAGCGCACGAAGGGAGCCAGGGCGTCCCTCACGTTGTCGCGGGGGGCCCAGGGGATGCGCGGCCCCCCCTTGGGGGCCAACATCACCTCGTTCCACTCGTGGCCGGGGTCCCGAGCCACCATCTCCGCCAGCTTCGGCATGGACAGCCCGTCGTCGAGGAAGAAGGGGCCGGATCGTTCCCGCGACAGCTCACACAAGTGGCCAGCGGAACCCAGAGCCTGGGCGATGTCGTCGGCCAAGACCCGAGCGTAGGTGCCACGGGAGCAGGTGATCCGCAGCTCCATCTTGTCGCCCTCGTAGGCGCCCAACTCCAGGGAGTGGATGGTGATCCGACGGGACTTCACCTCGACCTTCTCGCCCTTGCGAGCGTACGCGTAGAGGGGCTTGCCCTTGACCTTCACGGCGCTGTACGCGGGAGGCGTCTGGTCTTGCTCGCCGAGGAAATCCTCGAGCACCTTCCGGACGCCATCGGCGTCTTGGGTGGGGAGCGGAGCCGTGCGGATGACTTCCCCGGTGGGGTCGCCCGTGTCTGTGGCCTCTCCAAGCTTGATCACCGCGTCGTAGACCTTGATGGACTCGTCGAGGTACTGGATGAGACGGGTCGCCCGCCCCAGGGCCAGAGGGAGAACGCCGGTGGCGAAGGGGTCGAGGGTGCCGGTGTGACCGACCTTCTTGACCCCGGTGACTGCACGGACGGCAGCAACCACGTCGTGGCTGGTGATGCCCGCAGGCTTGTCGATGACCAGGAAGCCTTCCATCAGGGCTCGTCCTCTTTCTCGTCGCGCTCGCGCGTCAGTTGTGCCAGCAGATTGCTCACGGCCATCGCTTGGTCGTGGTGCTCGTCGAACTCGAAGACCAGCTCGGGGGCGTGGCGCAGGCGCAGGGCCCGGCCGATGGGGCCGCGGAGCTTCTTCGCGACAGACTCCAGACCTTCTTGAAGCAGCTCGCCGCCTGCGCCTCCTCCGAGGGGGAGGTAGCGGATGCGAGCCTTGGACAGGTCGCGGTTCACCGAGACGTCGGTGATGGAGATGGGCTCGAGGCGGTAGTCCTTCACTTCGAGGCGAAGGCGCTGCGCGAGCTCCTTGTGGATGAGCTCGGCGACACGCTCGGCGCGGTAGTTTCCGCGGGGGCCGGCCATGGGGGTTCTCCTCGAGCCGCGGTGGGCGGCCGGGACAGGTAACGCACGGCGTCGGGGGTGCACCCCTTGGGGAGCTGGACGCGAAGAGCTCGGAGCGGACCGACGCTCAGCCAGCGCTTGGCAACCCTTGTCCCCGCGGCACTCGCTCCTCCAAGAACGCCTTCCATGCGCGCCGCGGCTGCTGCCCCTCCAGCAGCCAGTGCCCGTGCCCCTTCCCCTCCACGGGGAGCCACGTCGCCCTCGGCAGCCGTTGGGACAGCCGCAGGCCCTGGCCCAACGGGATCAGCTCGTCGTGGGTGCCGTGCATCACCAAGGCAGGCGTCGCCACCGACGGCGCTCGCAGGTCGCTGCGGAACGGGTGCTTCACCAGCCAGGAGACGGGAAGCCCCGGGGCCTGCCGTCCCGCCACCTCGGCCAAGCTGAAGAACGTCGAGTCCAAGACCAAGGCTGCAGGCTCCACATCGGCGAGCAGCGCCAATGCCACCCCTCCCCCGAGCGACTGCCCCTGCACCACGACACGGTCCGCAGGAATGCCTAGACCATCGGTGACCCAGAGCCACGCGGCCTGCCCGTCCTGCAGCAGCCCCGCCTCGGACGGCGTTCCATCCGAGCCCGGGTAGCCCCGGTACGAGATCGACACGACGTCCCAGCCCGGCAGCTGCTCCGCGAACCACCCGGCAGCCCCCACGCCACCGCCGTTGCCGTGGAAGTACAGCAAGAGCCGGTCGCCTCCTCGGTCGACGTGCCAGCCGTAGAGCTGCACGCCATCGGCGGTCTCCAGCCAGAACTCGTCGGCTCCCGCCGCATCGGCCTGCGCGGCCAGAACGATCGCCGGGACGTCGGGAGCAGGGAAGATGAGGGCGTCTTGGAGAAGGTAGAGCGCCGCGGCGTAGAGGCCGTATGCGCCGGCGGGGAGGAACGTGAGGAGGGCGAGCAACGCGGCGGCGAGGGCGGCGGAGAGGCGGGAAGCGGACATCGAAGACCCCAGTTCTACCTGGGTGTACCGCTGGCAGCGCAGCTCCTCGGTAAGGGCTTGGTAAGGGCTCGGAGCTCGGATCGGGAGGCGAGCAACGAGCGCCCAAGCCAGGCCCAAGCCCGGCCCGGACTAGAAGAAGCTGCCGATGCTGAAGTCGAACACGCTCTTCCGCTCACCCGGCTGCGGCTTGATCGGAATCCCCAGCTCGAAGCGCAGGGGTCCAATCGGGGACCGCCACCGCACGCCAGCGCCGTACGCGAAGCGCAGGTCGAGCGGGTTGAGCTGGTCTTCGCCGAACGGGCCCCCGAAGGCGTTGCCTGCATCGAAGAACACGACACCCGAGATGCCCGCGGCCCGCACGATGGGGTTCTCGATCTCGATGTTGTTCACCCAGGTCTGCTCGCCGCCCACGATGAGGCGGTCGTCTGCGCGCACCGGGTCGTCGCTGTTGAGCGCCCGCATCGCCGGACCGAGGCTGAACCAGTTGTAGCCGCGCACACTGTTGATGCCGCCTGCCCGGTAGCGGTGGATGAACGGGATGACCCGACCGTCGGTGGAGCGGATGTCGCCCACGGTGCTGTTCACCCGCAGCACCATCTTGTCGCTGTTGGGGATGAGCGGCTGGTAGACCCGAACGTTGAAGTTGGTCTCCAGCATGTTGAAGTCGCCTCCGAACAGCGACAGCGTCTTCTCCTCCCCGATCCGGAACCCGCCCGAGAGCGTGGTCCGAAGCGAGGTCAACACACCCTTGGTCGGGAAGATGCGGTTGTTCCGCTTGTCGGCGGTCACGCCGATGCCGAACGAGCTGGTGAGGCCGTTGCGGTACAGGTCGCCGCCCAGGATGTAGCGCTGGAACGGCGTGATGTTGTTGAGGCCGACATCCTCGAAGCTGTAGGTGAACTGCAGCTGCACATCATCGCGAGGGTCGAGGTAGCGACCGACGCTGAGGCTTCCCCCTCGCTGGTACTGGTCGAGGATGAACTGCTGCTGCGTGCTGTACAGCGACAGGTTCGTCGACCAGCGAGAGTCCAGGAAGTAGGGGTCGAAGAAGCTGACGTTGCCCTGGCGGCGCAGGCCCGACCAGTTGATCGCCGCACTCATCACGTAGCCGAGGCCCAGGAAGTTGTTCTTCTGGACGTTGCCGGTGAGCACGAAGCTCTCGAGGTTGCTGTACCCCATGCCCAGGGAGAACGAGCCCGTGGGCTGCTCGGTGACCTGCATGTTGAGGTCGAGCTCGTCCGCTGCGTTGCCGCGAGGTGTCGAGATGTTGACGTCTTCGAAGAAGCCGAGCCGCTGCAGCCGCATCTTCGAGGCCTGCACGAGGCTGCCTCGGTAGATGTCGCCCTCGTTGATCTGCACCTCACGGCGCACGATCTTGTCGAAGGTCGGGTTGTTCCCCGTGATGTTGATGCGGCCGATCCGGTACTTGTCGCCCTTCTCGATGGCGAACGTGATGTTGGCCTGCAGGGTCTCCGGGTCCGGGTCGGGCATCGGCACGACATTGACGAATGCGTAGCCCTGGTCCTGGTAGAAGCCCTCGATGGCCGTGCGAACGGCGTTGACGGTGGAGTAGCGGAACACCTCGCCCGGCTGGAGGCGAGGCCCCTTGGCCTCGATGTCGACGAGGCGGTTGGCCCGCGCCTCTTCTTCCCGCCACAGGTCTTCCTGGACGTCGGCCACCTGCCGCCCCGCGATGATCTCCATCACGGCTTCCTTGGTGAGCCCGAGCTCTTCCTCGAAGTCGCCGACCGCGTCGACCTCTCCGATGGAGTACTGCTCCCCCTCCGTCAGATCGTAGGAGACGAAGATGTACCGCTTGTCGGGGGACAAATAGACCCGAGCCGGGTCGACTTGGATGTCGAGGTAGCCCTCCTCCAAGTAGACCGCCTGGATGGTCTGCTGGTCGACCTCGAGCAGGTCGGAGCGGAAGTTGCCCGTGGAGGTGAGCCACGGCACGAAGCCGCCTTCCTTGATCTGAAGGAAGCGCTTGATCTTCGGGTCGGGAAGGTGATCGTTGCCGGCGAAGTCTACCCGCTGCACCACCACCTTTCGGTTCTCGGTGATGCGGAAGGTCACGTCGACCTGGTCGTCGCTCACCGCGGTGTACAGCACCTCGATGTCGGCCAGGTAGAAGCCCTTCTCGACGTAGAGCTCTCGGATCTCGCCGATGGCCGACGTGACCTTGGCCTCGTTGAGGACGGCGAAGGCCCGAACGTCGAGGACCTCGCGGATGTCGTCCTCGTCGATCTTCTTGTTGCCTTCGAGATTGACGTTGCGAACGGCAGGCTTCTCGTCGACGAAGAAGCGGACGATCATGGCGTCGTCGCTTCCGCCGTCGGGATCGGCCTGAAGATCGACCCGCACGTCGTCGAAGAAGCCCGTCGCGTACACGGCCTTCAGGTCGCGGCGGATCTTTGCCGCGTTGATGGACTCCCCACGCCGCAAGCCGATGGCGGCGAGCACCACAGCGTCTTCGATGCGACGAGTGCCACTGACCGCGACCCGACTCACGGTGCCTTCGGCGGCGACAGGCTGCTCCCCGTGGGCAGGCGCTGCCGTGACGGCGAGCATCGCCGGTGCGGCCCCGAGGCCCATCGCGCACACGAGTGCTGCGGCACGAAGGGACCGTGCGGCACGCCGGGTCCAGCTGCGGGAGGCGGAAGAGCTCTGGGGGGTGCGGGTCAGCTCAAAACTCCTCGAGCCGACCCCGGGCCACCGCCAGGCGACGCGGGAAGCGGCCGGCGAGCTCCAACGAGTGGGTGACCACCACCATGGTGCTACCGAGCTGCTGATTGAGCTGAAGCATGACGTCGAAGACCCCGAGGGCGGTGTTCGGATCCAGGTTGCCGGTCGGCTCATCCGCCAGGACGAGCCCGGGGCCCATAACCAGAGCCCGAGCGAGGGCTACCCGCTGCTGCTCCCCACCCGACAGCTCACCGGGCTTGTGGTGGATACGCCGCGCCAACCCCACCGCCCGGAGCAGGGCCTTCGCCCTCTTCTCTGCGACGGCCACCGACCCGCCTGCGAGCCGCACGGGAATCATCACGTTGCCGAGCGCCGTGTGTTCGGGCAACAAGTTGTGACTCTGGAACACGAAGCCGACCTTGCGGTTGCGGATCGCAGCCCGACGGCTGTTGCTCGCAGCGAACACGTCCTCCCCGTCGAGGAGGACCTTGCCACCGCTGGGGGCGTCCAGCAGGCCGAGGGTCTGCAGGAGGGTGCTCTTTCCGGAGCCGGAGGGCCCCACGATGGCCAGACGGTCCCCCGGCGCCAGGTCGAGGTCGATGCCCTCGAGCACGTCGATGCGGGTTGTGCCCTTCTGGTGGTGGCGGACCAGGCCTCGCACGGAGACCGCGACGCCGCGGGATGCGCTCTTGGTGCTCATTCGTACCTCAACGCCTCGACAGGATCGACGTTCGCCGCCCGCCATGCTGGGTAGATGGTGCACACGAAGCAGATGCCGAACGCGGACGCCGCAATGGTCGCCACCGTCCACGGGTCGACCACCACGGGAAGGGTGTCGAGGTAGTACACGTCGGTCTCGAGCTTGTACTGGTACTGGTCCAGGAAGAGGCAGCCGAGCAGGCCGAGGATGGTGCCCGCAACGGTGCCGAAGAAGCCGATGAGGCTGCCCTCGAGCATGAAGATCCGCAAGATGGAGCCGTTGCTGGCCCCCATCGCCTTGAGGATGGCGATCTCGCGCCCCTTGGTGATCACCAGCATGAACAGCGTGGTGACGATCAGGAGACCCGCGTTCACGACGATCATCTGAAGCAGAAGGCCCATCACCCACTTCTCCATCTGCAGTGCGGCGAAGAGCTTGGCGTTGAGGTTCTTCCAGTGACGTGCGTAGTAGGGGTACTGCAGCTTCTCGTCGATCTGCTCGGTGATCCCGTCGACGGCGTCGATGTCGTGGACCCGGATCTCGATGCCCGTGACCGCCTCACCCATCCCCAGGAAGTCCTGGGCGACGCCATTGTCCATGTACGTCCACTTGGTGTCGTACTCGTACATCCCGGAGTCGAACACCCCTGCGACCCGCATGGTGCGTACGCTCGGAGTGGGCATGCCCATCGGACCGGCCCCTCCCCCCAGCGGGTTGATGAGCTGCACCGAGTCCCCTACGCGGACGCCCAGCTGCTCCCGAAGCTCCGTGCCGAGCACGATGCCCGGCAGCGGAGGCTCCATCTCGACCGGCACGGCCTCCCGGTCGATGCCGACCGCAGGGAAAGGTTGATCGAAGCCGGTGATCATCGCCTCTCGGCTCTCCATGTCACCGATGCCAAAGACCACCGCATGACTGCGGCTCGGCGTGTACCCCTCGACGAGATCCGGCATCACATGGGTGACGGGCCCGGTGCGCTCCGGGTCCATGCCCTTGACGATGACGCCGGTGCTGGCGGTCGTGGACTTGACCATCAGCTCCGAGTAGACGAACGGCGCGGAGGCCGCGACCCCTTCGACGGTGTCGATCTCAGCCAAGGCCTCGTCGACGTCGGTCATGGCGCTGCCGTAGCGAAAGACCACGATGTGGGCGTTGGCCCCCAGGATCTTGTCGCGCAGGTCGATCTCGAAGCCGGTCATCACTGCGATGACGCAGTTGAGCAACGCGACTCCGGCCATGACGCCGACGATGGACAGGACGGTGACCACGGAGAGGAAGGCTTCGCTCTTCTTGGAGCGTAGGTGGCCCCAAGCAATCCACCATTCGGCGGACAGCGAGCTGCCGTTCTCGACCGGAGGCAGCTCATCGAAGTGCAGGCCGACCGCCGTGGCCTGCTCGACCCCGGACCCGTCGGACCCTCGAGGGTCGGAGGTGGTGGTGGGTTCGCTCACCGCTGCTCGGGGCGCAGGGTCGGGAACAGGATGACGTCCCGGATGTTGGTCTGGCCCGTCAGCAACATCACCAGGCGGTCGACGCCGATGCCCTGGCCCGCGGTGGGCGGCATCCCGTAGGTGAGCGCTCGAATGTAGTCGTGGTCGAAGTGCATGCCTTCCTCATCGCCTGCATCACGCGCGGCGACCTGCTCAGCGAAACGCTGGGCCTGATCGACCGGATCGTTGAGCTCGCTGAAGGCGTTGGCGATCTCCCAGGTGGCGATGACCAGCTCGAAGCGATCGACACGGTCCGGCTCGCCGTCCCGGCGACGGGAAAGCGGACTGATCTCCGTGGGGAAACCGGTCACGAAGGTGGGGTTGACGAGCTTGCCTTCGACGTAGGCGTCGAAGAGCCACTCCCACCACTTGCCTCGGCTCGTGGGGAGCTGCTCACCCTCCCCGACCCGCTGGTTCGCGCGCCAGAAGGCTTCCATCGCGACGGGGTCCGCGCAGTCCTCGCGGGACAGATCCGTGTGCTCTGCGATGAGCTCGTCCATGTCGGCACGGCGAAACGGGGGGCTGAAGTCCAGCTCGAAGTCTCCGAAGGCCACGGTCCGGGAGCCCACGACTTCGTCGACGAGTCCCACGAGCAGCTCTTCGGTGAGGTCCATCAGGTCTTCGTGGGTGGCCCACGCCTGGTAGAACTCGAGCATCGTGAACTCGGGGTTGTGCTTCTGGCTGATGCCCTCGTTGCGGAAGCTTCGGTTGATCTCGAAGACCCGCTCGAGGCCGCCGACGACCAGCCGCTTGAGGTAGAGCTCCGGCGCGATCCGCAGGAAGAGCTCCATGTCGAGGGCGTTGTGGTGGGTCTTGAACGGCCGCGCGTTGGCCCCCCCCGGGATGGGCTGCATCATCGGGGTCTCGACCTCTAGGAAGTCCCGATCCCAGAAGAAGTTCCGCAGGTAGCGGAGGATGGCGGAGCGACGCCGGAAGCTGGTCCGGGTGTCGTCGTTCATGAACAGGTCGACGTAGCGCTGACGAGACCGGGTCTCGGTGTCGGTCATCCCGTGCCACCGGTCCGGGAAGGGCTGCATGATCTTGCCGGCCAGGGCGACCTCGCGGGCCTGCACGGACAGCTCTCCGGTGCGGGTGCGCATGAGGAAGCCCTTGATCCATACGAAGTCCCCGACGTCGAGGGCCTTCATCTCGGCGAACGCGTCGTCGCCCACCTCATCGCGGCGCAGGTACACCTGGATCTGCCCACCGAGGAGGACGTCGTTGCCTTCCTTGTCGGTGCCGGGCACCGTGGGTTCGCCGCGGTCCTGAATGCGGAGGAACATGGCCCGGCCCATCCGGTTCCGGAAACGCACCCGGCCTGCAATGCACACGTCGCCGAGCCCGATGGTGCCCGGATCCTCGACCCCAACGGCCTTGCCGTGCAGCTCGGTGGACAGGTGGGTCACCTGGAAGCCGTTCGGGTAGGGCTCGCGGCCCTCCGCACGCATCTGCTGCAGCTTCTCGAGCCAGGCGGGGTCGAACTCGTACATCTTCAAGGGCTCCTGGTGGCCGCCTCGGGGGCGACGTGGTCGGATGGGGCTGCAGACTGGGGGAATCGGTCGGTTGTGTGGGCGAGCTCAGGCGCTGGTGCTCACCACTGCTCGAGGATCTCCGCGAGGTCGTCGTCGCCGATGAAGAGGTCGGCCACGGCGTCCTGCTCGAGGAGCCACTCGGAGAGCATGCTGGCCTTGCGCTCCGCGGAAAACGGCATCGCGAGGATGCCGACCAAGCCGTCGACCAGGTCGCGGGGTTCGACGTCGTCCTCCAGCTCCAAGTTGTCGCCGCGGACGAGCAGCTGGACGAGGCCCAACGCCTCCCCTTCCGGCGTCATGGACTGGTCTTCGGCGTCGTCGGGCTCGGGCTCGGGCTCGGGTTCGGGCTCGGGCTGCGCTTGGGGCTCGGGCGGGGCCACGCCCTCGGCGGTCGGTTCCCGCGGAATCTCGACCTCATCGGTCAGGTCGGGGCCCTCGACCAAGGCGCGGAGCAAGGCCTGGAGGCCCTTCGCGCTCGGCTCCTGACCAGCGACCGGCGCCGGCCCAGGGGTGCGGTCTCCAGGCTGAACGACCATCTTCTCGAGGGTGGTCTCGTCTTCCCAGTCGAGCTCGTCTTCGTCCTCGGGCTCGGGCCGTGGCCCACCCTTGTCCGGCACCCCCGAGGGCAGGTCCACGGGGACCGAGACCTGGACTCGGGCGATCTCCCCCGTCTCCACGTCCTCCACCTTGGCGTCGATGGCGAGCGCATCCCCCTTGAGCGTGACGGTGCACTCGTGCACCTGGCCAGGCTCGCCTTCCACGGTCGCTTGGCTCTTGAAGAGCACGTCGAGGCGGTGGAGCTCCACCCCGCCCGACAGCTCGATGGTGCCGTCGGCTGGCACAGGCACGGCGCTCATCGCCAAGACGACGCCTTCGTGCTCGACATCGAGATCCAGCTCGAAGCCCCGCTCGGGGTTCCAGTTCAGGGTGCTGATCATGGCTCCTCACCAGGTGGGCGGCTGGAGGGCCACGGGTAACCGCTGGGCCCCACACCGGCCTCCAAGTAGGGAGGCCAAGTGTGGTGGGAAGGCAGAGCTACTCGCCCGCGCCGAGGGTGCCCTCGGCCCGGGCGGCGAGCCACGCTTCCATGAAGTTGTTGAGACTGCCGCTCAACACGCTGTCGACGTCCCCGACGGTCTCGCCGGTGCGCAGGTCTTTCACCTGTTGGTACGGCTGCATCACGTAGGAGCGGATCTGGCTGCCGAAGTCGATCTTCTTCTTCTGGGCATTGATCTCTGCCTGGGCCTCGAGGCGCTTGTCGAGCTCCCGCTGGTACAGCTTGGCCCGCAGCATCTTCATCGCCGTCTCGCGGTTCTTGTGCTGGCTGCGCTCGGCACGACACACCACGTCGATGCCCGTCGGGATGTGCTTGAGTCGCACGGCCGAGTCGGTGGTGTTGACGTGCTGGCCGCCAGCCCCGCTCGCCCGCATCGTCTTCATCTCGATGTCCGCCTCTTTGAGGTTGATATCGATGCTGTCGTCGATCTCCGGGTAGGCGGCCACGGCGGCGAAGGCGGTCTGCCGCCGGCCATTCTGATCGAACGGCGAGATGCGTACCAGCCGATGCACGCCGGACTCAGCTTGCATGTAGCCGAACGCATAGTCTCCGCGGATGGCGAAGGCAGCGGAACGAATCCCCGCTTCTTCCGCCTCAGACCGGTCGATGAGTTCCACGGTGTAGCCCTGCTTTTCACCCCAACGGGTGTACATGCGCAGGAGCATCTCCGCCCAGTCGGCGGCGTCGGTGCCGCCCGCACCGGAGTTGATCTCCACAATGGCGGACAGGACGTCCTCTTCAGCAGACAACAGGCGCCGCGTCTCCAGAGCCCGCAGCTGTGCCTCCAGGACTGCCAGCGCTTCGCTGGCCTCCTGGGCGGTCTCGTCGTCTTCCATCTCCTCGGCGAGCTCGAGGAGCGTCGCTACATCCTCGCTGGCGGTGACCAGCTCGTCGTAGTCTTTGATGATGCGCTCGAGCCCGCCCTTTTCCTTGAGGACCACCTGGGCGCGCTCGTTGTCGTCCCAGAAGCTGGGGATGGAGGCCTGGGCCTCGAGGTCGGCTGCGCGTCGGCGCTTCGCCTCTACCTCAAAGATGCCCCCAGAGCGCTTTCACACGCTCGCTCATGGGCTTCAGACGTGCCCTGGTGTCTTCGTACATGGTGGCCTCGCTGCGTAAGCCTCGCCCCTAACGATGTCCCGGTGCCCGTGCCCGTGCCGAACGAGCCACACCCTCACGGCGCCGGGTCGCGGCACCCTGCTCTCAGTCCTTCGGCTCGTCGAACAACGCGAACACGCTGGTGTACCCATGCACGAACAGCTCCCCGTGCACGGAGCCGATCTCGCCGTTGGCGAACAGTCCGGCCAGCGGCGTCGGCGCGACCTCCTCGTAGAAACAACGGGAGTCGTGATGCGGTTCTCCGTACAAGCCCCTCCCCCGCCCCAAGCACGTGAACAGCAGCGCGCCCGCGGGAGGTTGCACGCCGCTCAAGCGATGGATCAGGTCTTCGTGGGCGCTCGCGGCATCTCGGACCTGGAGCTGGACGACGGCGTAGCGCTCGACGCTGCCCCCGAGGGCCACGCCGCGACCGTCCGGCGGCACCCCCAGGATGTGCCGGACCAAGAAATCTCCCTGCTCGTAGGCGTCTTGGTCCCGCATCTGAACCCCGAGCAGCTGCCCCCGCTGAAAGCGGAGCTGGTCGGACGGCGTCAGATCCTCGTAGACCTGCCGCAACACGTCGGTGGGCGGCTTGCCGTCCAGCTCTAGGATGCGGTTGCCCTGGCAGGACGTGACGAACATCGGGGGGCCCACGGGCCGACAGCCGTGGGCAACGATGGTGGAGACCTCGATCGGGCCGCCGAATCCGAGCCCCACGAGCCCCCCACCGTGGACCCGGTCCCTGAGGAACAGCTCGTGAGGCCCCGGAGACTGTGACCCGCTGGCCTGCGCCCCGAACACGGGGACGCCGGAGGCGGCGGCCTCGATGGCCGGCAGCACCGCACCGAGATCGAAGGTGAAGGGGTCCGACAGCACCATCAGGCCGCGGGTGTCGTTCCCGAGGGCATCGGACACGGCCTTGGCCGCATCGGCGGCGGTCCCCAACAGTGCCTGATCCAGGTGAAAGGGACGCAGCTCGACGCCTGGAAGTCGCCCACCGAGGGCAGAGATGGCCGACACCCCTTCGTGCTCCAAGCCCTCGCCGAGCACCCCGGCCCCGACGCTTCCGATCACCACCGCATCAGGAAAGGCACGCTGCACCTCTGCGACGAGGCCACTGCGGGAAGGAGCGTGGTGGGGCGTGCAGAACAAGACGACCAGATCCGGAGTGCCCAGGGCCTCCTCGAGATCGTCCACGATGCCTTGCACCGCATCGTTGGGGCGACGGTCGGTGCGAATCGAAGACGCGAACTGCATCAAGGCGCCTCGGCCTTCGCGCCCTTCCCCTTCTTGCGGCCCTTCTTGCCGCGCCCCTTCTTGGCCTTGCCCGCCTTGCGCCGAGGCTTTCCCTCGATGTCGCGTGCAGGGATAGCCTCTTCGCCTTCGGCCGCCTGGGCCTTCGCCTTCGCCTTGCCGGCCTTTCGCTTGCCTGACTTCGCGGCCTTGGCCTTGCTCTTTCCCCCACCATCGTCGGAGGCTTTGGCCTTCTTCCCCTTCCGGGGCGTGGGCCGCGGCGACGCGACCGCTGGACGAAGGGTCGCGACAGGCCGCTGCTGCAGCTTCACGACCTGGGTGTGCAGGGCCTCGACTTCGTCGCGCAGCGCGGCGGTGTCGCGGGCGACGAATCGCGCCTGCATGGCCCCGTAGATGGCGCAGAACAGGACGATGGGGAGGGTGACCGCCAACGCGATGCGCAGCCCCCGGTCGAAGGTCGGCTCGGCAGCAGGGACTTCCAGCTCGTCAGACAAGGGGACCTCACTGGACCCCTGTGGCGGGGTCAACGACGCCTCCTAGCACAGAGAAGGGCCAAGAGCCCCGAGAGCGCGCCCGCCGGCAAGGGGCCGGTGGAGCAGCCCTCGTGCTGGATGGCGTTCGGTTTGGCGGGAGGGCTCGGTGGCTGCCGATGATCGGACACAGCGTCGACCGAGAGCCTCACGCTGACGAGTTCGAGGGGCGCCAGGTCGATGTTGCGACTGGCCAACATGACGTAGACCGCCCCGTCTCCGGGCTCCACCGTGAGGCTGCCCCCACTCGACCCGTCGATGAGCTCGTCGTACACCTCTGGAACGGCTGCCGTGAGGCCGAGGCCCGCTACGTCGAGGGCCCGGTGCTCCACCGGGGCCCCCCGCCGAACGAACGCGCTCCAACCGACGCTCGCGCTGCCGGTCTTCTCGATGCGAAGCGTGATGGGGGCGTCGACGGCGTCGACCCGCAGCTGCACACTCCCGACGAAGCGCTCGAGGTCGCCCTCCAGCCCCGCGTTGAACACCAGGAGCTCTTTGTGGTCGCCCGGCTCCATGGTGATGACCCGTTCACAGCCCGGCATGCCGGACGCCTGCAGATGCTCGACCATAGCCCCTCGGGTGGCCTCGTCGATGGCGTTCGACAACAGCAGATCGTCGGCGGTGACGAGAAGAGAGTTCGCCACCTTCGGCCAGCTCGGATCGGCGTCCCACAGAGCGATGGCGCCCATCAACAGCTCGCCCGAGACGTCGGGCCCGATCCGGTCGTCCTGCATCATCTGCCAGAAGACGGCGCCGAAGATCTCGCCATCGTCGTGGACCTCGCCGAACAGGTCCGCGGGACAGGTCCGCGGGCGAGCCAGGTCCCGAATGGCCGTGGCTCGTCCGAACGCCAACCCGGCGTACTCCCCCACCTTCGGGTCGCCCGTGAGGAGCATGGCGAACACATCGGCCGCCCCCTCGTTGATCGACCCGCTCACCCAGTCGAGCCCCATCTCGTCGGCCTGCAGAAAGGGCAGATCGGGGGCGAGGGTGCCGACCACCGCGTGCCCGAGCTCGTGGTAGACGACGTCCGCGTCGTAGGCCAGATCCGCGCCTCGCGCGTGGCCGAAGCTGACGTCGGGCACGCCGTCGCCATCGAAGTCACCGAAGAATGCGTTCGCGAGCGGAAAATTGACGTAGACGTCGATCGGGGCCCAGGCCAGGCGGAAGCCCCACCGCTGGTCGAGCCAGTGGGACATCAAGTCGACGTGGGCGAACGCCCCGACCTCCGCAAACGGGTCCCTCGGCGACGCCGGCCGCGGCACGAACAAGAAATGGCCGTCGGCGTCGGGCATGGCCTGCTTCTCCACGACCTCACACGCTGCGAGCTCCAGGACCGTGGGGTCGGGGTCCGTTGCGCTGCAGCTCGCGGCGCTCGCGTAGCTGGAGTTGAGCTCCGAGCCGGGCAAGACCCAGCGCTCGACCTCAGAGGTGACCGGGTTTTGTGGGTAGAGCAACGCATCGGAGCTGTGGCCGGTCGGGACGACGCCCAGCCGGGAGCCATCGTGAGCGTCTACCCACACGTCGTGGGGAGAAGGCACCGCCGACGTCGCGCGCTGCACCGGCACTCGCCAGGCCAGCCGCATGGTGCCGTCGTGGGCCCACCACGCGAGCTCCGCGTGCCAGGGCGGCACCGAGGCCACCTTGGTCGCCAGTGCCAGGGCCTCCTGTGCCGAGACCGCGGGCACCGCCGCGTCCGGCCCCGGCCATCGGGGGGCCCCGCCATCGAGCCGCAGCGGGCCCCCCACCGCAGACGCCGCCACCAAGCTGGCGCCCACGACGGGGTGACCATGGAGGACGTAGCGGATCCGTGCCCGGCGACCCCCGGCGAACGTGAGCAACCGCGGCTGCAGCGCCAAGGCGTCGGGGCGTTGGGATCCGAGGCGGTCTCTCGCGGCGGCAAGTGCCGCGTCGAGCCAGGGGCGCTCCGCTTCCGGGGCGGGCGTGTCGGCGTTGGGGATCTCGGGCGTGGAGCCCTCGTCTGCTGCCCAGACGGGCGGCGCGACCAGCAGAAGTACGGACGAAAGGATGGTGGCTCGAAGCATGACATCGCCGTATCCCAAGCCCTGCCACCCTCCCACGATGCCCCTCAGCCGAAGGGGCCCTTGATCGGGCGGAGGCCGGATCCTGGCGGCGCCACGGGCTGCTTGCTCCGCCGTGTCGTCCGCTCCGGTTGGGGCGGCGGGTCCGGCAGGGTGGCAGCCGGTGCAGCGTTCGGCGGCTCACCGGTCGAGCGCAACGCCAAGGCCCCCTGAAAGAGTTCCTCCAACCCCAGCTCCACCGGCAGGCGACGCGGCCCGGCTTCCTCTTGCAGGACCACCTCCCACTCCCCCACTTCGTCGCGGGTCAAGTGGTGACCGGCGGCCACCGCGGTGTCGGTTCCGTCGGCAGCCTCCACCAGGATGTGGTCCGTGGGTGCATCATCGTCCCGGTGGGCGGTGAACCGGAGCCCCGCACCGCCCAGCACCATCTCGACCCACAACTTGCCCGTGGTCGCCTCGAAGTGGCCGACTGAGTCCGCGAAGGCCTTCAACGCCTCCAGCATCTCGCATTGGGCCTCCAGCGTCTCCGTGCGGGCGGTCTCCATGCGGGCGGCTTCCTCGGCCACTCGCTTGGCTTCCGCCTCCTTGTCGGCCACGGCCTTGTCGATGCCGGCCTTCAACCGCGCGGCCAGTCCAGACAGCTCGATCGCCATAGGAACCTCCATGGCGCAACCTCCTGCGCCCCTTTGCTTTGTAGCAGGGCCCATGGCCCCTCAGGGGGCGGCGAGCTCGAACCACTCCCACGAGCCCACGCTGCGCCCCGCCGGACCGTAGGCCTCGCTCGCATGACTTCGCGTCACGGACCAGCCGTCCCCGACACACGGCGGTCCGCTCCCGCGAGGGCGCACGAACACGGCGACGTCGCTCGTCGGGTGTCCGACCAAAGGCCCCGTTCCCCCACAGCCATCCCAGGCGACCGCAGGGATGCCCGTCAAGAACCGCAGCAAGGCCGCGTCCTCGGGCCGCTCGGTGAGAACGAGGGTGGCCTCTCGGGCCCTGGGGTCGTGACGGGGCACCCCTGGCGGCATCGCCCAGCGCACCGCGTCGTCGGCCAGAGGCTCCCCATGGTGCAGGGCCACGGCCGGATCTCGCTCAAGGGGCAACAGCGGCCGCTCCACATGCCCCACCACGGCCGCCACGAGGGCCAGCCCCAGCCACGCCCCAGCCTCCCCTAGCCGGGCTGCTGGACCCTCCGCGTTCGCGACCGCCACGGCCGCTCCCCACCACAAGACAGCCACCGCGCCAGCAGGCATCACCAGGCCAGCCGCCGCCCCCACGGTGGCGCCCACCAACAGCGGCACCGAGGCCCAGCGAGCCAGCCGCCCGCGCCTCGAGCCGTCGCGTTCGCCCAGGGCCACGACCCAGGCCACCCCCAGCAGGGGGGCCGACCACAGGAACTGATGAACCACCACCTGCAACGGGGACCCCACATCGGTCCACCCCGGCCCCCGAACCCCCACGGCCACGGCCACCACCGCGGCCAGGCCTGCGCCCGCCCATCCCCAGGGCTGACGGCGCTCGTCGGGATCCATGGCGGCGAGCACCAGGGCCGGCCAGGCGAGCAGGGTCGAGGCCACGTCGGCGCCGAGGCCTGTTCCGAGGGCGACGAGCGCGCCCGCGACGAGGTGCCCCGCCCCCCCTCGCAGCGACGCGGCGAGGGCGAGGGCCCAGAGCCCCGAGGCCCAGCCTGCAGGCGTAGCGAAGCCCCCCAGCCCCCACAACGCAGGGGTGACCACCACCAGGGAGACGAAGCGGCGAGGATGGGACACGTGGGCCAGGAGCGCCACCGCGCCCAGAGCTTGCATCAGCAGGCCGGGCAGGCGCAGCGCCAGCGGGTGGGGCGGCACGTGCGCGAGCAGCCACCCCTGGGCAGGGGCCTGCCCGCCCGCTCCCTCCGCCCATAGCAGCGCCTCGTCGGCGGTGACCCCCCACCTTCCGGCGAGCAGGCCCCGCAGCAGCACTCCGGCCGCGAGCAGCCAGAGGGCCTGGCGTCTCGGGCTCACGGGGCCACCACCACGCGCGCCAGGACCTCCTCTGCCATGCGACCGTAGGCATGACGCCCCCCGAGGTCGGGAAGCGGCGCCGGTCCGGCGTGGCCCAAGTCCCGAACGATGGCGTCTGGATCCAGGTGTTGCACGTGCTCAGCGACCACCGGCTGTCCAGCGAGGATGTTGGGTAGGGCGACCCATGGGGTCCGGACCACCGATGGGCCCAGCGCCCAACTCAAGGGGTCCGTCCGGGCCAGCACGACCTGAGGGATGCCCAACGCCGCCAGCTGTAGGGTCACCGTGCCGGACGCTGCCACCGCTCCCCTCACCCCAGCCAGCTGCTCCACGCGATCCACCGTGCACAGACCGGGCACGTCGAGGGCCGGGGTGGAGGGCGCACGCACGGTGATCAGGTCTAGTTTTGGGGTGTTGGTGCGTAGCCGATCCGCGACGGCCCTCAGCACCGGAGCGAGGCGGCGGACCTCCGACGGCCGGCTGCCCGGAAGCAGCGCCACGGCGGGACGGGGCCCCTGCGGATCCGGCACCAGATCCGTCGCGGGGTGGCCCACGAACACGGCCCGGAGGCGACCCTCGAACCACGCCGGCTCGAAGGGCAGCAAACACAGGACGACGTCGGTGGCCCCCGCCATGCGGTCCACCCGTCCGGGACGCCACGCCCACACCTGGGGCGCGACGACGTGCACCGACGGGAGGGGCCGGAGCGCTCGGGACAGGCGCAGCGTGAAGCTCGGGCCGTCGATGGTGACCAGCACCCGCGGCCGCCGCCATCGCGCCCAGGCCGTGAGCTCGCGCAGAGCCCGCTGCCCCTGTAGGGCCGCGCGCGCGGCATCGAGCAACCCCATGACAGAAGCGGGGCGCGGCACCGGCACCGGCTCGGTCCCAGGCAGCTTCACCCCGGTGGCACAGGCAATGCGCAATCCAGCCGGGGCCAAGGCCTCGACCAGCCCTTCCGCCAAGACGTCCCCGCTGCGCTCTGCGCTGACCAGCAGCAGATCCGGCCGACCGTCGGTGGCGCTCAGCGCACCGCCTCGAAGTGCACGGCCTCGTCGCAGAGGTCGTCGGACACGTCCGACACGAGCCGGTCGCAGTCCCCGTCGTTGGGTGGGGTCAGGGCACCGAAGAAGCTCCTCAGGTCGAGGACCAGCTGGCCCTCCCCCTCGAACGTCGCCACCGCTTCGATGAGGCTCGCCTGGCAGACCTCGCCGTCGGTGCTGTTGAACAACCCCGCCTCGGTGTCGGTCCCCTCGAGCTGGGTCTCGTCGGCCACCTCGAGCGTCACCGCCGCGCTCGGACCATCACAGCCCCCCTCGCAGCGCGCCACCGTCATCCCGAAGAACCCCTCGAGCTCCACGAAGGCGATCTCGAGGGCCGACCACTTGGGCTCCGCCTGGTCGTAGGACTCACACTCCACTGCCTGGGTGTGCTCGCGGATCTCCCACCGCCCGGCCCAGAGCTCCTCGAGATCCGGCTCGCGGTTGCAGCCAGGCCCGACGGCGAGGGCGGCGAGGGCCGTGGCCCAAATCCAGCGAGGGACAGCGGTGTGTCGGTCAACCATCGTAGAGCTCCCGAGGGGCCGCGGCCCCGTCTCCTGGTTCAGCTAGCCGGCTGAGCACCGCCATGGCCAGCTCGAGGGCACGAAGCCCCTGATCGGAGCCCACCCCAGCTCCGGCGCGAAAGGCCCGCCACTGGGCGGTCAGAGCGTCGCCGCCGGTCCCGACCACGACCCGGCCGTCCCGCCACGCCCGGCCGTCGACCAAGTCGAGGACGAAGCCGCCTTGCTGGTCCTCCCCCTCCCAGCGCCTGGATGCCGCTTCGCGCGTCCCCAGACCGGCCTCGAGGGTCGCGTGCAGCCCGGGCCCTCGGAGCTCCACGACCACCTGCTGGCTCGCCCTGCCCCGGACGTCGACGAGCTCCAGGGGCCCCGCGGCCTGAAGGCCCAGCAAGTCGAGGTCGTGGATCAACAGGTCGGTGACGACGTCGCGACCAGGGGCCTGGGAAGGAGGCCTGGCCACGACCCGTCGGGTCGACACGACGTGGACCCCCGTGGGCTGGCAGGCCACCCACGCCGGATTGTGCCGCTCGATGTGGCCGACGCAGATGCGGGGGTGGACCAGGCCTCGAGCCGTGACCAGGTCGGCGGCCAAAGGCTTCTCCACCAGCACCCGGGCCCCCGCCTGGGCCCAGGCCAGCGACTCCCCGTGGTGCACCGTGGGCGTGGCCACGATGACCCACGCGACGTCGAGCGCCCCCGCGCTCGCCTCCTCCCGGCGTATGGCCCGGCCTCCGACTCGGGCCGCCAGCGCCTCGGCGCGCTCCGGGTGCACGTCGGCCACCAAGACCTCACGAACCCCAGGGTCCGCGGCCACCACTCGGGCATGGTGGGCCCCCATGCGGCCCGCGCCGAGAATGAGCGCACGCACGGATCAGGCGCGCACCGCGGCCCGGCACACCCCGCGGGGGCTGTCCCGCACGAACGCGATGAGTTCGGCGACTTCGGCGACGTCGCCATGGGCCTTCTCGACGCGCGCCAGGGCCAGCTTCTTGGGCACATCGCTCACGAAGATCTGTCGCCAGGCCTCCTTGATGCGCGAGACCGTGGCCGTGTCCATGCCGTTGCGCTTGAGGCCGAGGATGTTCACGCCGTAGAGCCGGGCGCGGTCTCCCTGGGCGATGGTGAACGGTGGCACGTCTTGGGCGCACATGGCCCCGCCACCGATCATCGCCATGCGACCGACCCTGCTGAACTGGTGCACCGCGCACAGGCCGCCAAGGATGGCCCCGTCGTGCACCTGCACGTGCCCTGCGATGGCCGCAGAGTTGGCGAACATGGTGCCGTTGCCGACGGTGCAGTCGTGAGCGACGTGGCTGTTGGCCATGAAGTAGTTTCCGTCGCCGATCGTCGTGGTGCCGATGCCGCCGCTCGACCCTCGATGGGCCGAGCTGAACTCGCGGAAGACATTGTTCCGACCGATCACCAAGTGAGTGGCGACGGAGGCGTCGTGCTTCTGGTCTTGGGGCGCTCCCCCGAGCACGACGTGGTGGCCCACCTCGGTCCCTTCGCCCACGTGGGTGTGGCCATCGATGACCGCGTGGGCTCCGACCGTCACGCCATCCTGCAGCACCACACCCGCGCCGATCACGGCGTAGGGGCCGACAGTGACGGCGCCGAGCTCGGCGCCCGGATCGACGATCGCAGTGGAATGGATGGCCATGAGCGAGCTCCGAGCAGGGCCAGCAGGCTACTCCGCCTGCGCGACGGTGGCCATGAAGGTGCCGTTGGCCACCCGGGTGCCATCGACGGTGGCCGTGCCCTCGAAGGTCCACATGCCGCGACGCTGGCCCGTCACGGACACCTCCAGGCGGAGCGTGTCCCCCGGACGCACCGGTTTGCGGAATCTCAGTTTGTCGGCGCCCACCAAGTACACCGTGGAGCCGGCGCGATCCCGATGGGCATCGAGGTAGATCAACGCTGCGGACTGAGCCATTGCCTCGGTGATCAGCACCCCCGGAAGGATGGGGTTGCCGGGGAAGTGCCCACGGCACCAGTCCTCGTCGTCCCGCACGTGCTTGACGGCGACGATGCGCTCAGGATCGATCTCGAGCACCTCGTCGACCATGAGGAAGGGATCACGGTGGGGCAGCAGCTCCAGGATGGCCTCGCGGTTCACGGGTCCTCCGGCTGGTGGGGCGTGGGCGGGGTGTCGGCGGCCGACAGGCCAGCGACGGTTCGCTCCAGTCGCTCGAAGCGACGGAGCAGGTCCGGGAGCTGCCGGGTGGCGGCAACCTCCCGAAGCCAGGTGCGGTAGCGGCGAGCGGGGCTGCCCCCGAGCTTGCGGCCGGCGGGCACGTTGCGGCTCGCCGATGCCAAGCCTGCGAACACGGCTCCACTGCCGACCTCGATGCCGTCGACGACGGCGGTGCGCCCGGCCATCACCACCCGGTCTCCGAGGCGCGCTCCGCCAGCCACGCCGGCGAACGCAGCGAGCATGCACTCCGCCCCAATCCGCACGCCGTGGGCCACCTGCACGAGGTTGTCGAGGCGGGACCCCCGACCGATCCGGGTCTCATCGAGGGCCGCGCGATCGACGCAGGCGTTCGCCCCCACCTCGACGTCGTCTTCCAGCACGACCGTGCCCAGCTGTGGCACCCGGAGCGGGCCGTCCGGACCGACCACATGGCCGAAGCCATCGGCACCGACCACGGCGCCAGGCTGCAGCCAGACGCGGGCGCCGACCGTGCATCGTTCCATCACCACCGCATGGGGCATCAGCCGGGCGCGGGGGCCGATCACGGCGGAGCGGCCCACATACACCCCAGCCTGCACCCAAGCGCCTGCCGCCACGTGGGCGCCGGCATCGATCACGGCCAGTGCGTCGACGGTGGCCCCGGGGTCGACCTGCGCCTGAGGGTGGACTACCGCCGCGGTGTGAACACCCGGGTCGGGCCACTGCAGCGGAACCAGCGCAGCGGCCCCCAGCGCGTACGCATAGCGAGGGTCCGGCACGCGGAGGGCCACCGTGCCGTCGGGAGGGTCCAGGTCAGCGACGAACACCGCCCCGGCCTGTGTCGACGGCAGCAGGCGAGCCCACGCGCCTCCTCGGCAGAAGGACAGGTCCGCGGGGCCTGCGCCATCGAGAGGGGCGACCCCAGTGATGAGCCGGTCCGTGGGGCCTTCGCAGCGGCCTCCTACCAGCTCGGCGAGTTGTCCGGTCGTGAGGCCGGCGGGCTGCTGGGAGGCCGCCACCGGACCCTACTGGTGAACGCTGTTGTAGCGAGCGACCAGGTCGAGGGTCACGTCGGTCACGTCGGACCCCGCAAACACCACCATGGCGCTGTCCAGCACCACAGAGCAGCTCTTGCTCTTGCCGACATCGGCCGCGACCGTGCGCATCTTCTGGTCGAGGTTGCCGAGCATGCTCATGTAGGTCTGCTGCATCTCTTGCTCGTACTGCATGGCCGTCTGCTGCAGAGCCCCCTGCTGGGCCATGAGCTGCTGCTCCTCGGCCGCGCGGGCGTCGGCAGCGAGCATGGCGGCGCGCTTCTGGAAGTCGGCGACCTTCTGCTCGAACTCGCCCTGCATCTTGACGAGCTCGTCCTGACGCGACTTGAACAAGCCGTCGATCTTGGACTGAGCCGACTTGCCTTCGTTGGTCTCGGTGACCGCCTTCTGGAAGTCGACCGTGCACAACGTGCTGGCCATCGCCTGCGGGGCCAGCAGCAGCAAGGCGGCGGCTGTGAACGTGCGAACCATGATCTCCTCCAGGTGGACGCGGCTGCGTGGGTAACCGCTCACGTCGCTCAGAGCTTCCCGGCATCCTGCTCGTCGAGCAGGGCCGCATGGGCCGCGGCCAGTCGAGCGACCGGAACACGGTAGGGACTACAGCTCACGTAGTCGACGCCCACCTGGTGGAAGAAGGTCACCCCCGCAGGATCCGCACCGTGCTCGCCGCACACGCCGATCGGCAGGCGGGGGTTGGTCGCGCGGCCCCGGTCGACGGCGAGGCGCACCAGCTCCCCCACCCCCTCCACGTCGAAGTGGGCGAGGGGGCTGAGGGGCAAGATGCCTTCCCGCTGGTAGTCGGCGAAGTACTTGCCCATATCGTCTCGGGAGAACCCGTAGACCATCTGGGTCAGGTCGTTGGTGCCGAAGCTGAAGAAGTCCGCGTTGCGGGCGAGCTGGCCGGCGATCAGGGCCGCGCGAGGCAGCTCGATCATGGTCCCGACGGTGTACTCGGGGCTGACGCCGTACTCGGAGAAGACCTGCTCGGCCATGTCGTGCACCAGTGCCTGGATGCGATCCAGCTCGGCGACCAACCCCACCAGAGGCACCATGACCTCGGCACGGACGACGACCCCTTCACGGGTCAACTCGCACGCAGCTTCGAACAGCGCGCGCACCTGGGTCTTGTAGACATCGGGGCTGGTCACGCCGATCCGGACCCCCCGATGGCCCAGCATCGGGTTGGCCTCGTGGAGCTGGGCCAACCGTGACCGCAGCGACTCGGGTCGCACGCCGAGGTCGGTGGCGACATCGGAGATGTCCGCGTCCCGCACCGGCAGGAACTCGTGCAGCGGCGGGTCGAGGAGACGAACCGTGACCGGCAGGCCGTCCATGGCTCGCAGCAGCTCCCGGAACATCTCTCGCTGGATGGGAAGGATGTCGTTGAGGGCGCGGCGCCGGCTGCGGGGGTCGTCCGCGAGGATCATTCGGCGCATCGCCCGTAGGGCGTCCGGCTGGAAGAACATGTGCTCGGTGCGGCACAGCCCCACCCCGACCGCACCCAGCGTGCGCGCACGGACGGCGTCGGCGCCGGTATCCGCGTTGGCCCGGACCTTGAGGCGCGCCGCCTCGTCGGCCCAGGACAGAAGCTTGGCCATGACCCCGACATCGGTCTGGGGCGCGAGCATGTGGACCTTGCCCTCCATCACCTCGCCGGTGCCGCCATCGATGGTGACCCAATCGCCCTTCCGCACCACTGAGTCGCCGGCGTAGAAGAGCTGGCGCGCGTAGTCGACCTGGATGTCGGTGCAGCCCACCACGGCAGGCTTGCCCATGCCCCGAGCCACCACGGCCGCGTGGCTCGTCTGGCCCCCGCGGGCGGTGAGGATGCCGGCGGCCAGCGTCATCCCTTGGATGTCTTCCGGGGAGGTGTCGAGCCGCACCAGGATGGTGGGTTCGTCGCGCTCGTGATGCTCACGGCATTCGCTCGCCTCGAACACCACCCGGCCACTCGCGGCACCCGGAGAGGCATCGAGGCCCTTGGCGATCATCTTCCGCTTGGCGTTGGGGGCGATGACGGGACGCAGCACGTACTCGAGCTTCTTGGGATCCACCCGAAGCAGCGCGGCCCGTTGGTCGATGACCCCCTCCTCCACCAGGTCCACCACGACCTGCACCGACGCCAGCGCGGTGCGCTCCGCCGGGCTGGTCTGAAGCAGCCACAGCTTGCCGCGCTCCACCGTGAACTCGACACGCTGCATGTCGGTGAAGTGCGCCTCCAGCCGACGACAGGTGTCGGTCAGCTGCTCGAACATCTCCGGATAGGCCCCCTCGAGGGTCACGCCGTCGCGTCCCATGGCGTTGGTGACGGCCAGCGGCTCGCTGTGGCCCGCGCCGACTTCTCCCTGGGTCCTTGGCAGCCACTCGCCCACGAGGCCACGGTGGCCCGTGTTGGGGTCGCGGGTGGTCACGGCCCCGGTGCAGGAGGCCTCGCCCAGGTTCCCGAACACCATGGCCTGCACGTACACGGCCGTGCCGGCATCCTCGGGAATGCCGTGGGTCTTGCGGTAATACCGAGCGCGGTGGCTGTTGTACGAGCGGAAGACCGCGTCGATCGCGAAGCGGAGCTGCTCCCGTGGGTCGTGGGGGAAGGCTGCGCCGTGGTCGGCCACGACCGCCTCGAGGGCCGCGACGACCTCCTGGATCTCGTCCGCGTCGACGTCGGCGATGTCTCTTCCCTGGAGCACCTGGGCCTGTGCCCGAGCGAAGCGGGTGTAGTGCACACCGAGCACCACGTCGCCGAAGAGCTGCACGAAGCGACGGTAGCTGTCCCAGGCGAAGCGAGGGTCGCCGGTCTTGCGGGCCAAGGCTTCGGTGGCCTCGTGGTTGAGCCCGATGTCGAGCACCGTGTCCATCATGCCGGGCATCGACACCACGGCCCCCGACCGAACCGAGACGAGCAGCGGGTCGGTGGGGTCGCCGAAGCGCTTCCCGGCCTGCGCCTCCAAGCGAGCGATGCCTTCGTCGAGCTCATCCTGAAGCCCGTCGGGCCACCGCTCGCCTCCCGCAAAGAAGGCAGCACAGGCATCGGTGGTGAGCGCGAAGCCGGGAGGCACCGGCAAGCCCAGGCCCGTCATGGTGGCGAGGCCGTGGCCCTTGAGGCCGAGTCGCTCCCGGGGCAAGCCCTGGGCGTCGGAGAAGGGGGTCACCCAGCGGGGGGAATCGGCATGTTGGGACACATGGGCCTCAGCGCGTGGAAATGCGGGAAAAGTCGGCGAAGGTAGCGAACAGGGAGGCAACGCGCCCCAGGAGGCCTTGACGGCGGCTTCGCTCGCCGGGGTCCTCGCTGTTCACCATCACGGCATCAAAGAAGGCGGCCACCGGGGCCTCGAGGGCCAGCATCGCGCCAAGGGCGGCCGCGTGGTCGAGCCCGGCTTCCGCCGCCGCCACCTGCTGTGCGGCCACCTCGACGGCATCGAACAGCGCGATCTCGGCCGCCTCCGTGAGGGCCTCACGGGCCGGAGCCGGGGCGTCCGGCGCGTCGCGGCGGATGTTCACCACCCGCTTGAACGTCGCCATGATGGTGCCGAACTGCGCCTCCCCCGCCACGGCCGCGAGGGCGGCGAGCTTGCCCTGCAGGAGCAACGGCACAGGCTCTGTGGCATCGAGCACGGCATCTGCGAGGTCGCCCGTCACGCCCCGGGACACCGCCAGCGCGCGCCAGCGGGCCAGGATGAAGGACGTGAGGTCCTCGACGAGGACGTCCTCACCGTCGGGGTGGGCTCCCGTGCCGCGGAGCGCCGTCCACTTGTCGTAGGCCACGGTCCCGTCGGTGATTGCGGCATGGTGAACGCGCCCTAGAGCGATGCGCACCAGGGTGGTGAGATCGATGCGCAAGCCGTTCTCGACCAGCAAGCGCACGACGCCCTGAGCGGCACGGCGGAGACCCTGGGGGTCGCCCCCCTTGGGCTTGAGGCCGATGCCGAAGCAACCCACGAGGGTGTCGAGACGCTCTGCGAGGGCCAGCGCCACGCCTACGGGGCTCTTGGCGACCGCATCGTCGGCGGATGCCGGCTGGTAGGCCTCGGCGATGGCCAGCCCCACGGGACCGGGCTCCCCTTGTGCGTCTGCGTAGAGCTGGCCCATGTGCCCCTGCAGCGAAGGGAACTCCCCGACCATGAGGGTCACGAGGTCTGCCTTGCACAGCGCACCGGCTCGGGCTGCGAGGGTGCGATCGGCCCCGACATGGGGGGCGATCTCGGCGGCGATGTCCTCGAGGCGGCCCTGCTTGGCCGCCATGGTGGACAGCCCGCGGATCCAGCGCATCTTGGCCAGATCGGCGAAGCGGTCTTCCAGACGCAGCTTCTGGTCCTCTGCCAGGAAGAAGCGGGCGTCGTCGAAGCGCGCCAGCAGGACCCGGGCGTTGCCCGTAGCAATGGTGGCCTCGTCGCCCCATGGGTTGTTCCCGATGATGACGAAGTCGTTGGTGAGCACGCCATCCTTGAACACCGGGAAGTACCGCTGATTCTTCTTCATGGACTCCACCAGCAGCCGCGAGGGCAGCTCGAGGAGGTCGGCGTCGAAGCGGCCGAGCACCAGGGTGGGCGACTCCACCAGGTGGAGCACCTCTTCGAGGAGCTCGTCGTCGACGATGGGGTCGCTGTCGAGACGCTGCTGGGCGGCCACGAGATGGCGACGGATGGTGGCCTCCCGAACCGCGAGGTCGGGCTCCACGCCACGGTCCCGTAGGCCCTCGATCCAGGACATGGAGTCGTCGAACACGAACGCGGGATCCGCCGCAAGGCGGTGGCCGATGGTGTCGTTGCCCACTCGGAGATCGCCGGCGACCGTCTGGATCGGCAGCCCGTCGAACACGGCATTGACTCGGTGCAGAGGGCGCCCGAAGCGCATGCCGCCGTAGCCCCACTCCATGGACTTGCTGAACGGGATGCCTCGAACGACCTCGTCGAGGCCCCGGGCGAGCACGTTGGCCGTGCGCTCCCCTCCCTCCGTGACGTCGACCGCAACCACCTTGCCCTTGGGCGTGTCGACCACCACCAGGGCGTCGGGGCCCACGCCACGACCGCGAGCGAAGCCCAGCGCAGCCTTGGTGGGCTCTCCATCGACGAAGGCTCGGTCTGCCGGAGGGCCCGTGACGCGCGTTGTGGTCTTCGGGGTCTCGGCGGCCAGCCCGTGCACGACCACCGCGAGGCGACGAGGGGTGGCGTAGGTGCGAACCTCGCCGTGAGGAATGCCGGAGAGGAGGCCGAGCAGGCCGCTCTTCAGGCCTTCGAGGGACGGGCGAACCATGCCCGCGGGCAGCTCCTCGCACTGGAGCTCCACCAAGAGCTCGCCGTTGTTCTTCGCCGTACCCTCCACCGGGATGATGGTGGGGGTCGGCCAGTCTTCGTCGACGAGAGGGTCGTCGCTGTGCTCGACCCATGTCTCCGCGCACCGGCACGCCAGCTCACGGATGCGGCGAATGTACTGCTGCCGCTCGGCGACGCTGATGGCGCCGCGGGCATCGAGGAGATTGAAGATGTGGGAGGTCTGGATGCAGTAGTCGTAGGCCGGCAGCGCGAGCCCTTCGTCGCACAGCCGACCGCACTCGACGAAGGTGCTGTTGAACCGCTGAAAGAGCTCGTCGGGGTCGCTCTGCTCGAAGTTGTACTTCGACTGCTCCACCTCGTTGCGGTGGTACACGTCGCGGTAGGTCACGCCGTCGACCCACGAGAGATCGTAGACGTCATCGACTCCCTGCAGAGCCATCGTGAGGCGCTCCAGACCGTAGGTGAGCTCTGCCGGGATGGGGCTGCACGGGATGCCACCCACCTGCTGGAAGTAGGTGAACTGGCTGACCTCCATGCCATCGAGCCAGACCTCCCACCCGAGTCCCCAGGCGCCGAGCGTGGGGCTCTCCCAGTCGTCTTCGACGAAGCGCACGTCGTGCTTGCGCAGGTCGATGCCGATGGCCTCCAGGCTGCCCAGGTAGAGGTCCTGCACCTCCAGGGGGCTGGGCTTCAAAATCACCTGGTACTGGTAATAGTGGCCGAGCCGATTGGGGTTGTCGCCGTATCGGGCGTCCCCCGGTCGACGGCAAGGTTGGACGTACGCGGTGCGCCATGGCTGCCGGCCGAGGGACCGCAGGACCGTGGCAGGATGAAAGGTGCCAGCGCCCATCATCAGGTCGTGGGGCTGAAGCAGCACACAGCGCTGATCGCCCCAGTAGCGGGAAAGGGTCTGGATTACGTCCTGGAAGTGCATCGCTCTCTCCGGAGGGCCGGCCATAAGGTGTCACCCCTGTGGGGGCAATGGCTGGACGCGCTGGCGCGAGCCCGACCGCGCGCGAGGGCGAACCGCGGCAGGGACCTCCTTGCTCAGCGCATGCCCAAGCAAGCCCGGGGAACCCGCACGCTCGAGCTATCGACCTTCATCCAGCGAAACAGGGGGAGAAGGTTCTAGTAGGTCAGGCACCACGGGCCATCGAAGTCCTCGTCGACCGCGGCCTGGGCCGTGGCGAGCACGTCGGCCTCGGGGATGCTCACTTGGAACGAACCGACGTCTCGTAGAGCGCCAGCAATGGCCAAGCAGCGCTCGGTGTCGGCGATCTCCGCGGTGTCGCACAAGAAGGACGTGGCGGCCACCACGACGTCGTTGGAGACCTCGATGGTCGTGCCTCCGACGTCGTACGTGATCTGCTGCTCTCCGCAGCCGGTGTACTCGATCGTGGCCGTGCCCGTGACGATGTGGTCGACCGCGATGTCGATGGTGGGCTCATCGACGTCGTCGGGATCCACCTCGAGGTCATCCAGGTCCAGCGTGAGCGTGTCGAAGCGAAGGTCGAGCTCGTAGGTGGACAACCCTCCGGTCGGGCACCGGCACTCCTGCCAGTTCAGGCTGTTGCGGACCACATCCGCGCTGGGGGAGTCTGGCGCGACGTCGGCCTCCGTGCGGCCACCGTGCAAGATCGTGAACTCGCGCTTCTCGGGACGCAGCGTGAGCGCTCCCCACATCGACCATGTGCGGCTCGCGAAGTCGATGCTGCTCCCGCCGATCCAGCTGGCTCCCGACGTGGCCCCGTCGACACCGACACCGAGCTGCACCTCGTTGCCGATCCCCGGGTTGGTGCGGTCGGTGTTGTAGCTGCCCCAGAACAGCGAATCATCGACGCCCTCCCGGGTGTCGAGAGCGAACGTGCCCCCGAGCGTACGGCCTTCGATGTTGAAGGAGTTGAAGCTGTAGAGCAGCGGGCCAGAGGGGTGGTCTTCGATGGACACCCCGCCGCCCATCTCGTAGCCCTGGGGCTCACAAGACTCGAAGTTGAGATCGAAGGACCACATCGGAAACTCGGGACGCTCCCAGCACTCGAACTCCCCGGTGGGCGCATCGACGCCCTCGGCGCCGCCATCGGTGATCAAGCGGTCCATCGCCTTCTCGTCGGCCGACACCACGGCCACCGACGCGAGGAACATGTTGGACATCTGGTGGGCGGCGATCGTGTCCGGCGTGAGCGCCGCCTGGTAGCCGCGGGCGCCGGTTTGCGCCTTGTAGGCGAACTTCGGGCCGACGTTCGTATCGGTGGTGGGGCCCGTGCCGGGATTGGAGCCGTCGTCGCCGCTGCATGCAGCCGCCCCGAGAACCAGGCAGAGGGGCATCACGATGGCGAGGGCCTGAACGCTGGAAGGCATGGGGACTCCGATCGAAGCCACACCATAACCAACCATCTCACCCATGCGCCGGAACGGTAGCGACACGGAGGAGGTCAGTCCAGGAACAGGCTGCCACCGAAGAGAATCACACCCACGGTCGATAGCCCGAGGCCCCCGACCACGGCGCTGATGCCGGCGTACCAGGCCGTCACGTCGGCCCCGCCGTCGTACAGATCGATGTAGATGCCCGCGATGGCCATGAGGCCCGCGATGGCAATCACGACACCGAGACAGCCACAGCCGCAGCCGGACCCGCCGCTGACATTCTTGAGGGGTGAAGCCTCGGGCTCGCGCTGCATCCATCCTCCGCCAGAAGGCAACCCGTATTCGGTCGGTTAACGGGCCTCGACGAAAGATGCCCGGGGGGGGTCATGCGCAAGGACGAAGACGAGGAAGGCGGAGAAGAGGCCAACTCCGCTACGTCCAGCCCGCCGGACAGCGCGGCCGTCGGGCGCATGGCCCACGAGATGAACAACGCGGTCGCGTACGTCATCACCAACCTCAACCTCCTCGTGGAGGAGATCGAGCGGCTGGAGATCCCCGCCCCCCGCCGCAAGCGCATGCTCCGCCTCGCCGACGAGTCCACGGAAGGAGCGGGCCGCGTGAGCGACCTCATCCGTCGCCTCAAGGTTCTCTCCTGGGGCGAGGAGCGCGGAGGCGCGGACGTCGATGCCGACGACACGTGGGATCGCAGCACCCAGCCCCGACGCGTGCTCGTGGTGGATGACGAGCCCTACATCTTGGTCAGCGTACGGCGGGCGCTGAGCAGCTACGACGTCGAGGTCGCAGAGAGCGGCGAAGAGGCCCTCCGCATTCTCGAGCACGACCAAGCCTTCGACATCGTGCTTTGCGATCTGGTGATGGGGAACCTCTCGGGGATCGACGTCTACGCATGGATGGGCGAGCACCACCCCCGTCTGCAGCGACGCACCGTGTTCATGACCGCTGGCGCATTCACCTCCGCGAGCCGCTCGTTCCTGGCCAACGTGCGCAACCCCGTGCTCCACAAGCCCTTCGACACGAAGACGCTTCGCTGGATCCTCGGCCAGACCGCCCGTCAACGGGAGAACAGCGAGTGACGGCCGCGGTGCGGGAGGAGGTGGCCGGATCCCAGGCTGACCGCACGGTGTACCTGCTCCACGGCATCCTCGGATCCGGTCGCAACTGGCGCTCGTTCGCTCGCCGTTGGGTGCAACGTCGCCCCGAGCTCCGGGTGCTCTTGGTCGATCAACGACACCACGGGGATGCGCCGCCCAGCACGGCGCCCGACACCCTCGACGCGTGCGCGGCCGATCTCCAGGCGCTGGAGGCACACCACGGCGCAGCCGACGTCGTCGTCGGGCATTCCTTTGGAGGGAAGGTCGCCCTCGCCTGGTCGGCTCAGCGAGGGGCCCCCGTGTGGGTCCTCGACAGTCCCCCAGGGGCCCCGTCCACCGTCCCCTCCCCCGCCGACAACGACGTGCTCCACATCGTGGACACCCTCACGACGGCTCCCGTGCCCGCCCCGGACCGAGCGACCCTGCGCGCCCACCTGGCGAACGCGGGGATTCCTGGCCCCATCGTCGCTTGGCTCCTCACATCCGCCCATCGCACGGCCGACGGGTGGCGATTCGTCTGGAATCTCGACGGCGTTCAGAGGCTCATGCGGTCGTACTTCACGACCGACCTGTGGGAGGTGGCCATGGCGAACCATGCCCAGCTCGTTCATGCGGGCCGGTCGGACCGTTGGCACGTCGACGAGCTCGCGACGGGCCGGGCCGCGGCCGCCCGTGGTGCCATTGGGTGGCACGAGCTGCCGACGGCGGGGCACTGGCTCCATGTCGACGACCCCGACGGCCTCATCGCGCTGCTCGACGCCCTGTAGCCCACCGAGGGGCCCGACACGCGGCATCCAGCACGCAGGCCGCGCACACCTCCTGCACCCGATGTCCGCGGCAGGCACCGCTGATCCCCAGGTGGGCCAGGGCGAAGTCGAAGCGTACGGGGTCTTGGGGGTCGAAGCGACGCAGGGCTGCCGTGATGTCCTCCGCGGTGCGCCAGCTGCCGTCCTTGCGCTCGGTGAGTCCGAGGAACCGAGACAGCTTGAGGACATGGGTGTCGACCGGCACCAAGAGGGTCGCGGGGTCGCGCGTCCACAACCCGAGATCGATGCCCTCGGTGGGAGGACGCACCATCCAGCGGGTGAACATGCACCAACGCTTGCAGGCCGACCCCTCCGCAGGGCTCGGCAACAGGAAGCGTAGCCCGCGGTCCCACCCGGCACGGGGCCCTTGGTCCGCCTCCACGGCCTCCCGGAGCTCCCCCACCCAGGCGGTCAAGCCATCCCGCAACGTGCCCACCGCGCTGAGACCCTCCAGCCCCCCGTGCCGTGCGCGGACCTGTCCCACGGCGCGGAGCAAGGCCACCAAATGGGGCCCTCGTAGCCATCGATAGAAGAGCGGCTGCCACGCCGTAGCGAGGGCATCCGGGACGCGCTCCGCCGCCCGAGCGGGTCCACCGTGGGCGTCGGCCGCGTCGAACAGCGCCTGCAGCACCGGCTGAAAGGCGGCCACGCGACCGAAGGCGAGGGACGCGGCGAACACGCCAGCAACCTCTTGATCCGCGGGGTCGCGGTACCGGTGCACGAAGGCGACCGGATCGCTGGCCCGCCGCGTCGGCGCATCCAGCTCTCGGTAGAGCTGCTCCAGCAGAGGCCCCACGGCCTGCCGGCGGCTCATGCCGGCACGTCCAAGTAGGGGGCGAGCCAGCGCAGGTCGTCGACCGTCAGTTCCATGGGCCGCGTCCACGCGACCTCCGCGAGGGGGGTCGGAAGCCGGGCCCGGTCTTTGTCGGTGCAGACCAGAGGTCGACCTGCCAACCAATCCGCGAGATCGGTCGGGGGCAAGGCATGGTCGGCGTCGATGCGCTGGGCCGCGATGGGGACCCGCAGCGCCTCGAGCACCTCTTCGGGGTGTCCGACCCCCAGCCACACCGCCACGGGACCGTCCGGCCCCGCTGGTGCGGCGCGTCCCCCCTGATGCCACGGGCCGGCACGGCGCCTCACGGCGATGTGGCCTGCCGGCCGCTCGGGCCATGCGTCGGCGTGGTGCACGAGACACACCTCAGTGTCCCCCCACACGTCGGTGCGCCGCTCGCCGGCGGGGAGCATGCCCCGTGCGCTGGGGTACCGCCCGTCGATCACCTCGACGTCGAGGTCGCGGGCCACCTCCGTGCACTGCCGGCCATCGTCGAGGAGCACCACGCTGCATCCGTGGGTCGCCAGCGCTTCCACGGCGTCGCCACGTCGAGCGGCCGCCGCGACCATGTGCCCCGCCTGGGCCAGCATGTGTCCTTCGTCGCCCAGTCGCGCGGCGCTCGACCCACCGGTCCACGACGTCTCCAGCCCACGTTCTCGGCGCTTGTACCCACGCAGGGCCACGCCCACCTGGTGGCCGGCTGCCCGAAGGTGGTCGGCGAGCCACATCACGGTGCTGGTTCGCCCCGGACTGCGGGCATTGGCCGACCCAATCGAGATCACTGGCACCGAAACGCGGACCGAGGGGCGGAGGCGCCGGCGGAGCACGTCGGCCTGATGGACGAGCCGCCACACAGGCACGAAGGGGCGCGCCCAAGGCCGAGGTGGCTGCTCCGGGCAAGGGAGCCCCTGGTGCCGGCGCACGAAAGCGGCCACTCGCTCCCCCACCTGGTCGTCTCGGCGTGGGCGCGGCACCGGCATCTCCAACGTCTGGGACCACACACGGCCGAGGTCGGAGGGGGCAGGCACGAGGGCGGCCGTGGCCAACGATGCTCGGTTGTTGTGGCGCGCGGGCCCAGCCAGCACCGGGACCCCCCACGCCAGGGACTCGTCCGCTGCGTGGCCCCCCACTGCCGGGTCGAAGGTCCCCCCCACGAAGACGGCCCGCGCGCCCTCCAGGCAACGCCCGAGCTCCCCGAGGGTGTCGAGCCACACGACATCGACCTCGGAAGGAACCGCCCCGTCCCGCAGGTCGCTTCGCCGCACCCAGCGAAGCCCGAGGGGGTCCAGCCACCGCGCAGGGTCCAGACGCTGTGGATGCCTCGGCGCGAGGAGGAGGGCGTGCCCTTGGGCCCCCGCTTGCCATCCGCGCACGACCGGGAGGACCTCGTCGGGCCACACCGAGGCCCCCACCACGAAGGGGCGGGCCCAACGTAGGGGACTGGCCGCTGGGCGGATGCCGCCCTTGAGGTCCCCGACCACCGACACCGGCGCATCGTGCACCGCGGCGAGGAAACGACCTTCGCCGTGGTCCCTGGCGGCCACGGCCGTGGTGGCCCCCCACAAGCGCCGCAGCACAGGCCGGGGGACCCGGCGGGTGCGGGTCCCGACCTTGCAGCTCACGCGGAGCACAGGCACCCCGGCACGGGCGGCGCGGTGGGCGAGCCAAGGCCAGTAGGTGCCTTCCACGAACACCAATGCCCGGGGTCGGGCCTGGGCGAGGAGTGGCTCGACGGCGCCCGGCACGTCCCACGGCCTGCGGGAGCTGGTCGGGGTGAACAGCCGGGCACGCTCGAGTCCAGAGTCGGTGTCGGTGGTCAGGAAACGGGGCCCACTTAGGGCCCGCCACAACACCTCAGCCGCCGCGACCTCCCCTACCGAGGCCGCGTGGATCCATACCGAGCCCATGGGGGCAGGCGGGGTCGACCACGGGTGCATCACGCCTTCACCCGCCGGGGCCCCAGCTGCGGCGGTCCATCCTCGACCACTCGCCCATCCTCGAGCACCACGACGCGGTCGGCGTGGGACGCCAGGGCCGGGTCGTGGGTGGCGCACACGATGGTCCGCCCGGCCCGGGATTCGACCAACCCCCGGACGACCTCGTCCCGAGTGGGGCCGTCGAGATGGGCCGTGGGCTCGTCGAGGAGCCACACGGGCCGCTGCAGCAGCAACGCGCGGGCGAGCGCCAGGCGCTGGCGCTCGCCGCCCGAAAGCGGCGCCCCCTGGGGCCGCAGGAGCTGGTCGGGGTCGAGGTCTGCGGCCGCGACCCGGGCGAGCTCCTCTTCCACCCTCCCGACGTCGACGTCGGGGCACCCCAGGCGGATGTTGTCCGCCACGGAGCGCGCGAACAGCACGCTGTCTTGAGGCAGGTACGCGGTCTGGCGGTTCGACGGCGCCACGGTGTGAGGAGGCACCCCGCCGAGCTGCACCAGCCCTCCGGTGGGGGCCTGCAAGCCCGCGAGCCAGCGCAGCACGGTCGTCTTCCCCGAGCCTGTCGCCCCCATCAGGACGACCCACTGGCCGGCGGGCACGTCCAGGGACAGAGGGCCCACTGCGTCTTCCTGGCAGGCCTCCCGGAGGCTGAGGCCGTGGCCGGCGGGGACGATGGACGCGTCCCACCCCCGCCCTTCGCTGGCGAGAAGCCCGTCGACCCGCTCGAGGGCGGCACGCGCCCGGCGTGCGAGGCTTCCCGCCTCTGCCAGGGCCGTCAGGGGCCGCAGCGCCAAGAACAGCCCGGCGGCGAACGCCATCACGGCCGCGGTCTCCAGCTGCCCCGCTCCGACGTCCCGCACCCCGAACACCAGCACGCCGCCCAGGGCCGCCACCCCGAGGATCTGGGTCACCATGCCGGGCACGCCCCGGACCACGTCGAGCCACCACCGAGCGCGACGGTCTGCCTGGGCCAGTGCCTCGAAGCGAGCCCCCTCGGTGGGCAGCGCGTCGTGGGCCACCAGCACCTCTCGCCCATGGAGCTGCTCGCCACCGAGCCCCAACAGGTCGGCCCGGGTCTCTCGCTGTGCCCGCGCGGCCCGTCCCACCCATCGGGTGCTTCCCCACACCAACAGCGCCACCGGACCCAGCACCAGCGCGGACATGGCCGCCAGCGAGGGGGCCACCCACACGGCGGCCGCGGCGAGTCCCGCCAGCGCCAGCGGGTTCCGAAGCAAGGTGACCGCTGCCGAGACGCCGAGCTGCACCTGGTCGATCTCTGCGCCGAGCAGCGACAGCCGGTCCCCCACGGTTCGATCGTCAAGGGCGCCCTCCAGCAGCGCGCCGTGGGCGGCCACCCGCAGCGTCTCTGCCAAGCGCCAGGCCACCCCCTTCGACACCGCGGTCCGGAGCAGCTTGGCCCCCGAGGCCAGAGCCGTCACCGCCACCAGCCCGAGCACGTGGCCCGACACCGCGTCGGCATGCCCCGCCGACGCGGCCGACAAGGCGCCCTCGAGCAGCAACAGGCTCGCCCCTGGGAGCACGGCCTCCACCAACAGAAGCCCCACCACTCCGGCGATGGGCCCGCGATGGGAAGCGATGCCCCCCGTGGCTCGCCAGACGGCCCGCACGCCTAGCTCCGCACGGCCGGCAGCTGGATGGTGAACCGCGTGCCCCCATCGATGCCTTCGGTGCACAGGATCTGGCCCTTGTGGGCCTTCACGATCTCCTGCACCTGATGCAGCCCGAGACCATGGCCGCCAGCCTTGCCTCGGTTGTCCCCCTCTACCCGAACGAATCGCTCGAAGATGCTCTTCCGCATGGCCTTGGGGACGCCGAGCCCGTTGTCGGCCACTTCGATGTGGACCTTCTGCCCCTCCTGAGCGAGCACGAGCCACACCTTCGCGTCGTCCCGGTCTTCCCGCCGGTACTTCAGGGCGTTGTCCAGCAGGCAGCTCACCGCGTCCCGTAGGGCGGACGGGTCCCCGGACACCATGTCGGTGGGGTCGAACTCAGCGGCCAAGCCGAGCCCCGACGACTCGTAGCGAGGCCCCCACTCGTCGATCGCCTCGAAGAGCACCTCCTCTGGGTCGAACACCACCGGATCGGGAATCGTTCGTTCCCGAGCGACCGACAACACTTCGTCTACCCGCGCCGATAGCCGATCGGCTTCGTCCATGATGCGCTGGGCCATGGAGCGGCGCTCGTCGTCGTTGGTGAACGCGCCCATCTCCAGGTTCTCCGCCATCACCCGGATGCCGGCGAGGGGGGTCTTCAGCTCGTGGGTGACCCGGGTCGTGAACGCCCGCTGCCGACTCATGAGCTCCAGCTGCTGCTGACTGGCCCGGACCCATACCCACAGCGCACCGAAGCCCAGGGCCGTGCACACGATCAGGACCCCGAGGGGGAGCATCCACTGGTCGTCCATGCGCTCCACGACCACCTGGACCGCGGCCTCCCGCACCCCGATCCGGAGGTGGGTCAGCGTCTTCTCGAACGGGATGGTGACCATCATCTCGCCGCCGCGGCGCGCCCCCGCCACCCACTCGCCGCTGGCATCGGTGATGGTCACCATGCGGCGCATGCCTCGCATCCGATGGTTCAGGAAGTGGGCCAGCAGCACGTTCTGCTCGAGCTGCATGCCGACACCGAGGTCGCTCGAGAAGCCGTAGTACAGGAGGAACGGACGGTCGGAGTACTGGTCATAGACGAAGCGGCCGGGCTCCCCTTCCCTCAGGGGGCGGCCGAGGATGCGGTCGCTGATCTCTCGGTAGGCCACGACCCGCCGTCCGCCCCGGTAGAGCATCGCCGCGATGCGTTCGGCATCCTCCGTGCGTTGGTGCCGCCGAAGCTGGGCCAGGATGGGCCACTCCACGTAGTGAAGGACGGACACCGCATCGGGGGCGTCGAGGCCCGCGATCTCGCGACCGACCTGGGAGAGGCGGTCGAGGGCGAGCTGATCGCGACCCAGCTTCATCTCGATGCTGGCCCGCAGGATGTGGTGGGTGGCGACCCGGAAAGGCGGCAAGCCCAGCTGGATCCCCTCGGCGATGGAGAGGTCTGGTGGCAGCCCTTCCACCTCCAATACCTGGAGCGCCAACGGCAGCTGCCCGGTGCCGTCGAGGAGCGTGGCCGCCTCGCTGGCCGCCACCAATCGGACCCGCAGTTCTTCCCCGGCACAGCCCACCTCGTAGGCAGCCGCCGACTGGATGGGGTCGATGGACGGGTCCTGCACCATCCACCGTGCCCGCTGCAGACAGGGCTCGGACCACACGTGGTCGTCGGGCTGGGTGGACTCCGTGGGGAAGAGAAAGCTGGGCGCGCGGGGCTTTCGGCCCGGCCCCGCCGGACGAGGGGGCCGCCACACGTACAGCGCGTTGAACCACGCCTCGTTCCGGCGCATGCGGGCCTGCCGCTGCGGGGCCCGGAAGGGATCTTGGGCGACCACCTCGATGGCTTCGTCGAGGTCCTTGATGAGGTCCTCTTCCCAGGCCTGCACCTGCTCCTGCAGGTAGCTCTGGAGCCGCTCCCGCTCCTGACGCACGGCCAGATCCCGCAGGCCGATCACCCGCCACGACGCGATCAACGCGGTGATCAGCAGGGCCGTGCCGACCATGAATGGCAGCAGGCGTCGGGCAAGGGGCTGGGTGGGGCTGGACATCGAGGGTCAAGCTATCGCGGTGGTTCGAGCCTGCGGCAACGCGGGACATACGCCCACACGAAGCGACGAGGAGCCCAGTGCCAGCGCGTACCGTCTCCATCCGTCGCCTCGGGTCTCCTCTCGCCTCCCGCCATCGGTTCGTGCCCCGCTCCCCTTGACGATGCGGGCCGGCCGAGTCACCCCGTGGGCTCTCACGGAGGAACACCCATGCTGGCTCGCTTCGCACCCCTCGCCGTCGTCCTTGGCCTGGTTGCCTGCTCTGGCGGCACGGCCGAGACCCCTGCCCCCGCTCCGGCTCCGGCCCCCGCCAAAGCCAAAGCCAAGCCGGCCCCGGCCCCCGTCGCGAAGGCCCCCGAAGGACCCGTTCCGTCGCTCATCGTGTCCCAGGCCTGGTTCAAGAAGACCGGCGGCAAGATGCAGCCGCAGCCCGCCAAGATGGTGCTCTACCGGATGGCCCCCGACGGCAGCTGGCACGAGGAGATCATCCTCGACAAGGACTCCAACGTCTTCCACAAGGCCATGCCCTGGCGCGACGGCATCCTCACCATCGGCGCCATGAAGGCGATGGTGAAGCACTGGACCCGCGGCGACGACGGCACCTGGACCGCGAAGACCCTCTGGGAACAGACCTGGGGCGGCAAGTTCGACCGCTTCCGCGACGTCGAGTTCGTGGACCTCGACGGCGACGGCAAGGACGAGATGGCCTTGGCCACCCACGACATGGGCGTGGTCGCGGTGGGCACCGAAGCGGCCGACGGCACCTGGTCCTTCCAGGAGATGGACAAGACCGCCGACATCTTCGTGCACGAGGTCGAGGTCGGCGACCTCGAGGGCGACGGCAAGATGGAGTTCTACGTCACCCCCTCCGAGCGCAACAAGTCCAGCGGCGTGTCCCAGCCTGGCGGCGTCGCTCGCTACCAGAAGACGGCCAAGGGCTACGCCGGCAAGAAGATCGTGTGGTGGGACGAGTCCCACGCCAAGGAGATTCTGGTCACCGACACCGACGGCGACGGGAAGGACGAGCTCTACGTGGTCAAGGAGGGCCACGTGGTGAAGGAAGGCGGCAAGAAGGTCCTCAAGGACCCGGTCACCCTCGTCCGCATGGACAAGGTCGGCAAGGACTGGAAGGAGACCGTCGTGGCCACCATCCCCGGCGAGAAGCAGACCCGCTTCATCGTGCCGGGCGACGTCGACGGCGACGGCAAGGTCGAGATCGTGGCGGCCGGCATGGACACCGGCGTGCACGTGCTCCAGCCCAAGGGCGACGGCACCTTCGAGGTCCAGACCATCGAGGAGAACTCCGGCGGCTTCGAACATGCCACCCACGTGGGCGACCTCGACAACGACGGAAAGCTCGAGATCTACGTCGCCGCCGACAAGCAGCGCCAGCTCCGCCGCTACGTGTGGAACGGCACCAAGTTCGAGCGCACCAAGATCGCCGACCTGCCCCGCGACCACATCACGTGGAACGTGCAGGACGGCGTGTTCTAGTCGCAGCAGAAGGCGGGACACGGTCGCGCGTTCCGCTCTCAGACCTCCTGGCCGCAGCGTGGCCCCCTGCCGGGGCCAACGAGCCGCGCGCTGGAGCTAGCCCTTCTTGTAGGGCTCCAGCTTCTCCCGAAGCTGACCCTCCACCCGGTCGATCAGCGCCACGAGCTTCTCGGTTCCCTTCGACCCCTTGCCCACGTAGTCGCCGATCTCGATGACGGTCTGGGTGGTGGCGAAGACGCTGTTCATCTGGTGGTTGAGCTTGATGCCGCCGAGGACCGGCATCTTGAGGATGTTGGCCAGATCGGTCTTGTACATCTTCACCAGATCGTCGGGGTCCGACAGGCGGTTCTTCACCTCAGCGGTGATGCGCAGGGTCGCCTTCGAGCCCAGCAGCGCCTCGGTGAGCATGCCCGTGCCCGTCTTGCGGTCGAGGGTGACGAAGATGCTGAACAGCAGCGGATCGGTGGGGGTCTTGAAGCGGACCCGCTGCCAGTCGTTGTTGGCAAGAAAGGAGATGGCCGGATGGTTGCGCCGGGCCATGGCGCGCACGATCTCGCCGACGAGCATCTCGTCCTTCGACTCGCGCATCTCGGCCTGGTTGTTGAAGCTCTGCAGGATGCCGAACATGGGGACTCCTACTGGAAGCGCCCGCGCAAGTACTTGCGCAGGGCATGGCGGGTGGCGCCGATGTGGTTGGTGAGCTTCGGGTAGTCGATGCGGTAGTCGCGGCCGACGTAGTCGTCGATGTTCCAGTACATGTCGACCTGGCAGTAGACGTAGCCAGTAGCAATGTCCCCATCGACGGTGATGGTGCCCGGGTCGGCGTCCTGGAGGAAGCCCGACTGGAACTCGGCGCGGATGGCCCCCATGACCTTGGTGATGGAGCCGAGCTTCTCGCCGTAGCCGATGATGACGCTGGCGCGCTGGCCCAGCACCTTCGAGACGGCCATCGATGGCGTCATGTGAGTGACGCGGGCGATGACGCGGGACTTGTCTTCGTCGCTCTGGAAACGAAGGAAGTGATGGGTGCCGTTGCTCGACAGGTCGATGAGCGAGTGCCCGGTGTCGAGGGTCGCCGTGATGATGGCCCCGAGGAAGACCTCGTCGATGTGGGAAGCAAACTCATGGTCTTCCAGGTAGTCCCAAGACTTCTGGACGAGGCCGCCGAAGATGCGATCCTGGCGGTCGTCGTCGGATTCGCCAGGAAGGGCCGCCATCTCGGCGGTGGGATCCGGGGCGTCGAGGTTCTCGAGGAGCTCGCCAGCGTCGGACAGAGGAATCCAGTCGGTCATCCCCTGCATCCAGATGTGGTCGGCGCCTGCGACGTCGCCGTTCTTCACGGACTCGTCGAGGGCGCGGCGGGAGAGAGGGCCGAGCTGCTGGCCGGCAGCGGTGTGCACATGGACCGCCAGCTCGTCGACCCCTGGCATTCGCGTCAGGGACATGGGTGGAACCTCCAATCGGGCGCCGACTCTAGCATCGTCGCCTTCCCTCCCCCGACGTGCCCGATCGTCCGCAGCGAGCCGGGAGCCGGGAGCCGGGTGTGCCAGCTGGTGGTGGTTCCTCAGACGGGTGAAGGACCCAGCAACCAGGAGCCCTCATGCCCACCGACGTCTCCCTTCACGAGCAACTCGAAGCCACGGACCGAGCCGCCGCCCTGGCCACATCCGTCGAGCAGCTTCAGGTTCGCGCCGATGCCCTGCTGGACGCCCTCGACGCCACGGACGCCGAGCTGTCGGTGATGGTCTGCGGCGACAGCACCATTCAGACGCTGAATGGGGAGTGGCGAGACACCGACGCCGCCACCGACGTGTTGTCGTTTCCCCAAGGCGAGATGCCCCCCGGCGCCCCGCGCCTTCTCGGCGACGTCGTGATCTCGGTCGACACGGCTCAGCGCCAAGCCGACGGGCTGGACCACAGCCTCGACGACGAACTCGGGGTGCTCCTGACCCACGGCCTGCTTCACCTGCTGGGGCACGACCACCACGACGACGACGAGCGGGCCCGGATGCTCTCGGAGGAGGCACGTCTCCTGAAGGTCCTGGGCCTCGAGCAGCAAGGCCTCATCGGTCGCGCGGGCTGAGCCTGACGCGCCTGGACGTGACACACTGCCTCATGCGTATTCTCCCCTTGCTTCTCGCCGCTCTGTCCCTCCCCGCCTGCAACGGCGTGGGGAAGTCCTGCACCGAGATCGGCTGCAGCTCCTCGGTCACCGTCCGCTTCGACGGCGACCTGGCCGACGGGTCCTACACCGTGGAGCTCGCCGAGGCCGACCGACCGCCGTCCACCTGCCTGGTGGTGATGGAAGGCGGCCAGGCGGAGCCCGCCAGCGACTGCGAGCTGCAGGTCGCCATGGTCGACGGCGCCCTCGAGGCCTCCCTCTTCGGCGCCCCCACCGAGCTGGTGGTCGGCCTGGTGTCCATCGGTGGCGACACCGTCGTCGACGCGTTCCTGAGCCCGTCCTATGAAACCTTCCAGCCCAACGGCGACGACTGCCCGCCCACCTGCCAGCAGGCCTTCGAGACGGTGCAGATCCCCGCCACCGGCTGAACGCCAGCGTCCGTGAACGTCGAGCAGGCCTCAGGCGTAGAAGCGTTCCCCTGAAGCGGCCATCCGCTTGAATCGCTCAGCCGGCGCGAAACGGGCCCCATGCTGAGCCTCCAAGGCCTCCAGCTTGCGGACCACCTCCGCCGCACCGATGCGGTCGACGTAGGCGAGCGGACCACCGGTGTTGGGCGCGAAGCCGAGGCCGAGGATGGCGCCGACGTCCGCGTCGCGGGCCTCCCGCAGTACCCCAGAGTCGAGGCAGCGTCCGGCCGCGGCAACCTGGGCGAGGAGCAGGCGCTCCCCGATGGCTTCGTGGTTCAGCTTCGCGGCATCCCCCACCTTCTCCGCGAGACTCTTCCAGATCCCCCGACGCTTGCCGCCGGCGTAGTCGTAGAAACCGGCCCCTCCTGAGCGCCCGGTGCGGCCGCTGTCGACGAGGGCCGCGATGAGCTTCACGCCGGGCATCTCCAAGAGCCAGTCGCCGACGTACGACGCACCTTGGGTCAGCGCGTGCTGCCCTAGGGTCAGGGTGACCTCGTCGAAGACCTGCAGCGGCCCGACCACCATGCCGGCGGCGCGGGCCCCCCACTCCACCAACACGGGGTTCTGCCCCTCGGCGACCAGCTCGGCCCCCTCGAGGATGTACGCGCTGAACACGTTGGTCGTGTAGAAGCCGTAGCCATCGTTGACCAGGATGCAGGTCTTCTTCATCGCCTTGCCGAGGGCCAACGCGCGACCGAGGGTCTCGTCGCTCGTCTTCGCGCCCGCGATGATCTCGAGCAGCGGCATCTTCTCCACCGGCGAGAAGAAGTGCATGCCCACGACCCGCTCCGGGGCCTGGCTGGGCTCTGCCAGGTCGGTGATGGGCAGGGCCGAGGTGTTGGACGCCCACACCGCGTGGGGTGCCAAGTGGGGCTCGAGCTCCTTCATCACCGCGTGCTTCACACCCTTGTTCTCGACCACGGCCTCGATGACCAGGTCGGCCCCTTCGCAGTCCGCCATGTCGAGGGTGAAGTGGAGGCGGCCTCGCAGCTCCCCCTTGGCCTGGTCGGACAGGTGCCGCATCTTGCCGATGACCTTGTCGACATGGGCGATGCCGGCGTCGAGGCCTTCCTGGCGGATGTCCTTGAGCACGACGTCGAGGCCGGACTTGGCGCACAGCAGTCCGATGCCCGCCCCCATCATGCCAGCGCCGAGCACCACCGCCTTGACGAAGCCGTGGGCGTCGACCTTGGGCAGGCCTACCTGCTTGTCGGCCGCCTGCTTGTGGAAGAACAGCGTGCGGACCATCGCCTTGGCCTCGGGGCTCACGACGAGTCCGGCGAACAGGCGCGCCTCCACCTGCAGCGCCGTGTCGATGCCCACGAGGCTGCCCTCGTGCACGGCCGTGATGGCCTGCTTCACGGCCGGGAAGGCCCCTGCGGTCTTCTCGTAGGCCATGGCGGCGCCGGCGAGGAACAGGTTGCGAGCGTCGTCGCTGCCGGGACGCACGCCGGTCCAGCGGAAGCGCTTGTCGTCCCAGGGCTGCTTGGCCTTGGGGTTCGCGTCGATGAAGGCCCGGGCCGCGTCCATCAGGCCGTCCCGGTCCGCGGCGAGGGCGTCGACCAGGCCCTTCTTCATCGCGGAGGGCGCCCGGAGCATCTTGCCCTGGGTGATGATCTCGAGGGCCGGCTGGATGCCGATGCGACGGGGCAGCCTTTGGGTGCCGCCCCCGCCGGGGATGAGGCCGAGCATCACCTCGGGGAGGCCCACCTGCAGCTTCGGGCTGTCGACGGCCACGATGTGGTGGCAGGCCAAGGCGAGCTCGTAGCCGCCGCCCAGGGCGGAGCCCGGAAGCGCGCAGACCAAGGGGAGTCCCTGCTCCATGCGCCGGTGGGTCCGGTGGAAGCGCAGGGTCATCTCGTGGACCTGATGCACGTCGTCGGCGGCAAGGATCATGTTCAGGTCGGCCCCCACGCAGAAGTCGTGGTGCCCGGACGTGAGCACGATGCCCCGGAGGCCTTCCTGGGCGTCGACCGCATCCAGGGCGGCCTCGAAGCCGTCGAGGAAGTCGAGGTTGATGGTGTTGAAGCGAGGCATCGCCAGCACGATGACCCCGAGGTCGTCGGCGGTGCGAGACACCCTAGCGACGGCACCTTCGTGGACGAGGGTGGCGTCGGGAGCGGGATTCCAGATCGAGTTGCTCATGGTTCAGACCCTCTCGATGATGGTGGCGATGCCCATGCCGCCGCCGACGCAGAGCGTGACGAGGCCGGTGGAGAGATCCCGGGCTTCCAGCTCGTCGAGCACGGTGCCCAGCAGCATGGCGCCCGTGGCGCCCAGGGGGTGGCCGAAGGCGATGGCCCCTCCGTTGACATTGACCTTGTCATGGGGGACGCCCATGTCGTCCATGAAGGCCATCGGCACGACCGCGAAGGCCTCGTTGACCTCGTAGAGATCGATGTCGGCGGCGGTCATGCCCGCCTTCTTCAGCGCGCGACGGGCGGCCGGCATCGGGCCCTCGAGCATCAGGATGGGCTCGGCGCCAGCGAGGCCGACGCTCCGGATGCGGGCCCGCGGCTTGGCCCCCATGCGCTGCCCGGCTTCCCTGCTGCCGACGAGGACGGCGGCGGCGCCGTCGACGATGCCGGAGCTGTTGCCAGCGTGGTGCACGTGCTGGATGCGGTCGACCTCGGGGTACGCCATGCGCACCAGGGCGTCCATCTTGAACTGGGTGCCCATCATCGCGAAGGACGGGTTGAGCCCGGCGAGGGACACTGCGGTCGTGCCGGGACGGGGGTGCTCGTCCCTCTCCAAGATGACGATGCCGTGCTCGTCGACCACGGGAACGATGCTGCCGGCGAAGGCCTTGCGCTCGAGGGCGGCAGCGGCGCGGGCCTGGCTCACCGCCGCGAAGGCATCGACGTCGTCGCGGGTGTAGCCGCGGCGGGTGGCGATGAGGTCCGCCGAGATGCCCTGGGGCACCGTGCCCACCTTCCACTGGAAGCTCGGGTCGAACATGGCGCCGCCGTCGGCCCCCATCTTCACCCGACTCATGGACTCGACCCCGCCGGCCACCACGACGTCGTGAAAGCCGCTGGCGACCATGGCCGCCGCATGGTTCACGGACTCGAGCCCCGACGCACAGAAGCGGTTGACGGTGACGCCAGGCGCCTGGTGGCCCTCCCAGGCCTGCAATGCGGCGAGTCGGGCGATGCAGGTGCCCTGCTCCCCCGTCTGGGTGACGCAGCCCACGACCACGTCCTCCACGGTGTCGGGATCGAGCCCCGTGCGCTGCTGGAGGGAGGTGAGCACGCCGGCGAGCAGGTCGAGGGGGCGCACGCTGTGCAGTCCTCCGCTCGACTTGCCGCGCCCTCGGGGCGTGCGGATGGCGTCGAAGATGTAGGCCTCGCTCACGGGACCTCCTGACGGGATGGGGTGGTCGGCAAGGCTCCTCGAGGAGCCGGAGGCAATCCTTAGCATGCTTATCCTAAGCATGCTAATGAACGTTCGCGAGAGGAGTGAGACCCCCATGGCAGACCGCGACGAGCTGGCCCTCAGGCGTGTTCAGACCCAGATCGTGCTCGACCTGCAGCGGCTTCGGAACGCCACCGAGCGGCGCATCGGGGAGCTGTTGGTGGTTCAGGAGCTGACGCCGATCACCCCAGCGCAAGCCAACGCGCTGATGGTGCTGGTCAACGCACGGGAGCCGCTCACGGGGGCGGACCTGGCGCGGGCCCTGGGATTGTCCGAGGTGACCGTGGGGCGCTTCGTGAAGGCGCTGGTCGATGGGGACTGGGTGGCCCGACAGAAGGATCCGGAGGACGGCCGGCGCCTGCTCCTGCGGCCGACGGGGAAGACGCGGGAGGCGCTTCCCCGCTTCGTGGCGGTGAGCAACGGAATGCTGGACGAGGTGTTCGCGGGGTGGTCTGCGGGGGATGTGGAAGACCTAGGGGTGCGGATGGCGCAGCTGCGAGGGCGGCTGGAGCTGGGAGCTGAGAGCTGAGAGCTGAGGGCTGAGAGCTGAGAGCTCATGTCGCCGACTTTTCGGGCAGCCATGCGCTCCGCCCACCTCCGGAATAGACGCGCGGACCCGCGGAGGTGCCCTTGCACCAGCTGACGCGTCGCTTCACGGCCCTGTTCGCCAGCGTGCTCGCCATCCTCCCCGCCTATGGGCTCACCGCCTCCCTCGTCGGCCTGACCCTGGGCTCGCGGGGGCAAGATGGATGGCTCGGCGCGGCCGGTGCCGCGTACTTCGTGGGGCTGGGCACCGGCAGCCTCCGGGCAGAGCGCGTCATCGCAGCCGTCGGGTACCTCCGAGCGTACGGGATGCTCACCGCCGTCGCATGCCTCGGCACCCTGGCCATCGCCCTCGTGGACCACCCCGCGGCGTGGGTCGTGGCGAGAGGCATCCAAGGGCTCGCCCTCGGCGGCCTGTTCGTGTGCATCGAGAGCTGGCTCGGCTCGGCCACCGATGCCGGGTCCAGGGGGCGAGTCCTCGGGCTGTACCAGGTGACCATCTACGTCGGACTCATCCTCGGGCAGGCGCTGCTGGCCCCCTTGGCGAACGATGTGCCTCGAGCGATGGTCGTGGCCGCCATGCTCCTCTGTGTGGCTGCCCTCCCGGTGGGTGCGACCCGGCAAGCGCCGCCGAACCTCGTGGTGATGCCTCGCTTCCGTCTGGTGGAGCTGTGGTCCGTCGCCTCGGTGGGGGTCGTGGGTGCGTTCGTCTCGGGCCTGACCACCGGGGCGGTCTACACCGTCGCACCGGCCGCGGGCGGAGCCGCCGGCCTCGACGACGGACAAGTGGCCTGGCTGATGGCCGCGTTCATCGGCGGTGGCCTTGTCCTGCAGATCCCCCTGGGTCGGGCCTCGGACACCTTCGATCGCCGGATCATCCTTGGCATCATCGGCGCCCTCGCCGCGCTGGGGGGCATCCTGTCCATGGCTGCCCTCTCCCGCCCCCTATTGCTGATCGCGGTGTCGGCCTTCGAGGGCGGCTGGGTCTTCGCCACCTACGCCATCGCCCTCGCCTATGCCTACGACCGGGTGGCCCCGGAGCGGCTGGTGTCGGCGAACGCTGCGTTGCTCGCCGTGTTCTGCGCCGGATCAGCCCTGGGCGCCACCGGTTCCTCAGTGGCCCTGTCGCTCGCGGGACCCATGGGGTTCTACGGCGCTCTGGTGGTTCCGTCCCTGGCGCTCGCCGTCATGGCCTTCCGCGCCGCCCGCCTCTGGGACCCCGTGCCCGACGCGGATCAGAGCGACGTGGTGTTGCTCCCGCGCACGTCCTCGGTCTTGGTGGAGCTCGACCCCAGGGTGGACATCCTCGTCGCGACGGGCGTCGAAGTCGTCGACGACACCCTTCTGGTGGCTCCGGGCGAGGACGGCGAGGAGTAGGCCCCCTCCCGGGAGGACACGAGGCCTCAGTCCTCACGGAAGGTCGCCTCGACCCATCGGTGACCGACGAGGACACGGCCCCTTCCGGTAGGTCTGACGGAATGGGACGTGCGAGCCTCCCCCGGCCTCGCTACACTCTGGCGAATTAGTAGACTGACGTGTCAGTCACCGACTGCCGCCCAGCCCATCGTCCCGGGGAATCCATGGCTCTGCCCAGCAAGATCGCCGTCGGTATCGACATCGGCTCCACCACGGTCAAAGCCGTGGTCTGCAACCCGGAGACCCACGAGATCCTGTGGCAGGACTACAAACGCCATGAGACCCGGCAACCCGAGATGGTGCTCGAGTTCCTGGTCCGCATCGGCAAGGCCTTCCCCGACGCCGAAGACGTCCGCTGCTACCTGACAGGCTCCGGCTCCGCCCCCATCACCAAGGCCGTGGGCGGCAAGTTCGTGCAAGAGGTCAACGCCGTCACCCTCTCCGTCGAGAAGCTTCATCCCGACGTCGGCAGTGTCGTGGAGCTCGGTGGCCAGGACGCCAAGATCATCATCTTCCGGGAGCAGGAGCGCGACGACGGCACCCGCGAGAAGACCGCCATCACCTCGATGAACGACAAGTGCGCCTCGGGCACGGGCGCCACCATCGACAAGTGCATGCTCAAGGTCGGCATGGAGCAGGAGGAGGTGGGCAACCTCGTCTTCGACCCCACCAAGCTGCACCACGTGGCCGCCAAGTGCGGGGTCTTCGCCGAGACCGACATCGTCAACCTGATCAAGTCCGGCATCCCGTCGACCGAGATCATGAACTCGCTGGCCGACGCCATCGTGCACCAGAACCTGTCGGTGCTGACCCGCGGCAACACCCTCAAGCACAAGGTGCTCCTCCTCGGAGGACCCAACTGCTACCTGCCCTTCCTGGTGGAGTGCTGGCGGATGCGCATCCCGGAGACCTGGGACAGCCGCGGCTACGACTACCCGAAGGATGTGCCGATCCAGGAACTCATCCTGACCCCGGAGAATGCCCAGTACTACGCGGCCTTCGGTGCGGTGATCTACGGGCTGTCCGACGTGACCGACAACCCGAACGAGGCCCGCTTCTACGGCATCGACTCCTTGAAGGACTACATCGAGAACGGCCGCAGTGCCCGACTCGGCGACTCCGCGGCGGGGCCCCTCGTGGCCTCCCAAGAGGAGCTCGACAGCTTCCTCGAGGAGTACACGCTGCCCACCTTCCACGCGGCCACCTTCGAGGAAGGCCAGGTGGTGCGAGGGGTCATCGGCCTGGACGGCGGCTCCACGAGCTCGAAGGCCGTGCTGGTCGACCACGAGACCGGCGAGGTGCTCTACAAGGCCTACACGCTGTCGAAGGGCAACCCCATCAAGGACACCAAGGACATCCTCCGGGAGATCCGAGGCTACGTGCGGTCCTTCGGCGCAGAGCTCGAGTGCACCGGCTTCGGCGCCACTGGCTACGCCGCACAGGTCCTCGAGGAGTCGGTCCGGGCCGACGTCAACATCGTGGAGACCGTCGCCCACATGATGTCGGCCGTCCGCTACGTGCCCGACGCCGACGTCGTCTGCGACATCGGCGGGCAGGACATCAAGGTGCTCTTCCTGCGGGAGAACAAGGGCGGCGGGCGCGACGTGCGGGACTTCCGCCTGTCGAACCAGTGCTCCGCCGGCAACGGCATGCTGCTCCAGGCGATGGCCGACCAGTTTGGCGTGCCGCTGCAGGACTACGCCCAGACCGCCTTCGACGCCTCGCTGGCCCCCAAGTTCAGCTACGGCTGCGCCGTCTTCCTCGACGCCGACCGGGTCAACTTCCAGAAGGAGGGATTCTCCAGCACGGAGATGCTCGCCGGTCTGGCCCAGGTGTTGCCCAAGAACGTGTGGCAATACGTCGTGCAGGTTCCCCGTCTCGCCGAGTTCGGTCGGGTCTTTGTCCTGCAGGGCGGCACGCAGCGGAACCTGGCCGCGGTGAAGGCCCAGGTCGACTACATCCGCGCCCGGGTCCCCAACGCCAAGATCGTGGTGCACCCCCACACCGGCGAGGCCGGCGCCATCGGGGCCGCCATGGAGACCCGCCGGGTCGTACGCCGCAACGGCAGCAGCACGTTCATCGGCCTCGAGCAGGCCATCAACCTGCAGTACGAGACGGTCAACGACGAGTCCACCGTCTGCCACTTCTGCCCGAACCACTGCAGCCGAACCTTCATCGACACCACCACCCCCGACGGCCGAAAGAGCCGGTACATCTCGGGCTTCTCTTGCGAGAAGGGCACGGTGGAGAGCAAGGACGCGCTCAAGGAGCTCACCCGCGAGCGGGCGATCACCCGCAAGCAGTTCCCCAACGTGGTCGAAGAAGAAGGCGAGCTGGCCTTCAAGCACTTCTACGAGCCCGCACCGATGCCGTTGGCCGGTGCAAAGAAGGACGACATCGAGGTGCGCAAGCTCTCGTTCCGTCGCGTCGCTCGCAAGGCCTTCCAGCGAGGCTTCAAGCGCTCCAACGTCGACCTGTCCAAGGTCAAGGTGGGCATCCCGCGGGTGCTGAACATGTACAGCACGGCCCCCTTCTTCCGGACCTACTTCGAGGCCCTGGGGATGCCGAAGCAGAACGTGGTGTTCAGCTCCCCCAGCACCGAGGAGATGTGGGTGGAAGGCGGCCGCTACGGCTCCATCGACCCCTGCTTCCCCAGCAAGGTCATCCAGGCGCACATCCACGAGCTGCTGTTCCACTTCCACCCCGACAAGCGCAAGCGCAAGGGGCCCCTGGACTACATCTTCTTCCCGTGCATCACCCACGTGCCCAGCTTCCTGAGCAACACGATGGACACGGCGAGCTGCCCCATCGTGGCCGGCAGCCCCAACGTCACGAAGGCGGCGTTCACCAAGGAGACGGACTTCTTCGAGCGCGCCGGCATCGAGTACCTCGACCCCGCGCTCACCTTCACGGAGCCCAACCTCCTCAAGCGGGTGATGTTCGAGACCTGGGGCGAGCGTCTCGGGATCACCGAGGACGAGTCCGACCACGCCATCGAGCAGGCCCACGCCGCCCTCGAGGCCTTCGATCAGCGCATCCAGGCCCGCGGCCGCGACATCCTGAAGCTAGTGAAGCGGGAGAACCGCATCGCCATCCTCATGATCGGCCGCCCGTACCACCTCGACCCTGGGCTGCACCACGGCATCCCCGACGAGTTCCAGGTCCGCGGCTACCCCGTCTTGTCGGTCCGCAGCCTGCCCCGAGACCCTGAGACGCTACGTGAGACATTCGGCGAAGACGTCGACGGGCTCGACATCTGCGACGTGTGGCCGGAGAACTACTCCGCCAACAGCGCCCAGAAGGTGTGGGCCGCCAAGTTCGCGGCACGGCACCCCAACCTGGCCATCCTCGATCTGTCCAGCTTCAAGTGCGGCCACGATGCGCCCACCTACGGCATCATCGATGGCATCGTGAAGACGGCCAAGGTGCCCTACTCGGCCCTCCACGACATCGACGCCAACAAGCCCGGCGGCTCCATCCTCATCCGCGTGAAGACCTTCATCCACAAGCTCTCGCTGGTGGAAGAGGAGCTCGCAGACCGGGCCCTGGCCAAGGTGGAGCTCGCCAAGCGGGTCGCGAAGGAGCGGGAGGCCATCAAGGCCCGCATCCTCGCCCGCCGGACGCAGGCCGCCGAAGAACCGGTCTCGGTGCCCGCCAAGTAGGCGACCCAGACCTCAAGTATCACTTCATCTATTTCTCTACGACGCACGTATCTGCGAGGTTCTCCATGGACGACATCCATCACTCCGAGCCCGAGCTGACCCCCGACGAGGCCGCTGAGCTGGAGCAGGAGCTCGCGGGCTTCGCAGAGGAGGAGGCCCGCGACCTGGGCCTCGAGCGCAAGCAGTACACCGAGAACGTGCAGCAGGAGTTCTGGGCGGACCAGGTGGCCCACACCACCATCCTCGTCTCCGGCCTCTCTCTCGCCCACGACCACCTGGTGACCGCGGCCCTCGCGGGCATTGGCTACAAGGTGAAGACCCTGGAGGTCCCCGACGTCGAGTCGCTCCAGTACGGCAAGGAGTTCGGCAACCGTGGCCAGTGCTCCCCTACCTACTTCACGGTCGGGAACCTGGTGAAGACCCTGGTCCACATGCGGGACGTGCAGGGCATGAGCACCCAGGAGATCATCGAGGGCCACATCTTCCTGACCGCAGGGGGCTGCGGCCCGTGCCGCTTCGGGATGTACGTCACGGAGTACCGCAAGGCCCTGCGGGACTCTGGCTTCGACGGCTTCCGCGTCCTCACCTTCCAGATGGCCGGCGGCATCCAGCAGGCCACGGGACAGGAGCTGGGCCTGAAGATCGACCCGAACTTCGCCTGGCACGTGGTCCGCTCCCTCATCGCCGGCGACGTCCTCAACCTCATGGCCTACCGGATGCGCCCCTACGAAGTGGTCGAGGGCAGCACCAACGCCGCCATCGAGGAGTGCAAGGCCGTCCTGTACGACAGCTTCTCCAAGCGCAAGCACGCCAGCGTGGCGCTGTACAAGTGCCGTCGCATCCTCAAGAAGGTCAAGATCGACCGCACTCGGCCCAAGCCCCTCGTCTCCCTCATCGGAGAGTTCTGGGCGATGACCACCGAGGGCGACGGCAACTACCACATGCAGGCGTTCCTGGAAGAAGAGGGCGCCGAGGTCGACATCCAGGGCATCACGAACTGGTTGCTCTTCATGATCTGGGAAGCCGGCTACGACACCGAGCAGCGCCAGGTCCTGCGCGAGGACGACGTCGCTCGCAAGGGCCTCGACGGCAAGAACGCGACCAAGAAGCTGTACAGCCTCAAGGCCGGCTACTGGGCAGTCCGCGGCATCTTCCAGGCCTACGCCAACATCCTCGGTCTGCACGCCTACGAGCTGCCCGACATGAAGCACATCGCCGAGCTGGCCTCCAAGCACTACAGCAACGACGTCCGGGGCGGTGAAGGCCACATGGAAGTGGGCAAGCTCATCCACTTCGTCGAGGACAAGGTCAACCACATGACCGTGTCGGTGAAGCCCTTCGGCTGCATGCCGAGCTCCGGCGTCTCCGACGGCGTTCAGAGCAAGATCCTGTCCAAGTGGCCCGAGGCCATCTTCGTGCCCATCGAGACGACCGGGGACCAGCAGGTCAACGCCCACAGTCGCGTGCAGATGATGCTGTTCAAGGCCAAGCAGCGGGCCCGGGAAGAGTTCGACAAGGCCCTGGCGGAGACGGGGTTGTCGGAAGATGAGTACCGGGCTCGGGTGAAGTCCAGCCGTCGCTTCCGGAACCCGTTCCTGCGTCCGGCCCACAAGGTGGCCGGGATTGCCGCGAACCTGGTGTACGCGGTCGGCTGAGGCCTGGACTGGACGCGCGTTCACAACGCGCGTTCACATGAAGAGGAACGCGAGGAACATCGTGCCGCAGCAGACCGCGACGACCGGCCCGTACAGCACCATGGTCGCGACGGCCAGCGCCCCTGCTCCGACGGCACCGGTGGCGCCCACGACGTCGCCTCGTCCCGTGCGGGTCGCCAGGCGCATGCCCGCCGTGAACGCCATCAGTGCAACGCAGACGGCATAGAAGGTCGTCAGCAGGGCCACCGCCATCGCCGGACCGATGGCCGTCGGCTCCGACATGTTCTGCAGCATCTGCACGACGCCGATGAGCGATCCGAGCATGCCGCTGCCCAGGGCGAAGCCGCCCACGCTGAACGCGATGCCTGCCGCACGGCTGAGCTCGTCTTGGGTGGGGTCACCGCTGAAGAGCAACGCGAGGGCTTCGACGGGAGCACGGGCACCGAAGGCAGCGACCGTCAGGCCCACCGTGGGGACGAAGACGAAGACCACGCTAGGGACATCGATGTACGGCCCAATCCCCATGCCGCCCATCAGGGTGCCGGCCAGGATTGCACCGCCGGAGAGGGCCAGCCCCGTCCATCGGGCGAGGGCGTCGCCCGTGCGGTGAACGGGGGACAGAGGTGGGGTCGACGTCGATGGGAGATGCATGGGAGACCTCTCGGCAGAGAGGAGCCGGCCTTGAGAGCCGGGAGCTGCGCGTTCCGACGGCGGCGAGGCACCCACGCACTCTCACACCCGCTTGACAGCACCACGGGATAGGCTTCTGCGGCCTCGGGAGTCCCTATGTCCTCGTTCCCCGCACGCATCGCCCGCATCGGCGCGAGCAGCGCCCTTGCCCTCGGGGCCGTCGCCGGTCTCGGCAGCTGCAACCAGTACGAGCTGTTCCTGCTGACCGGCTACGAGCAGGAGTCCTTCTCCAACAAGGCCGACGTCATCTTCGTGATCGACAACTCAGACTCGATGTACGAGACGAGCGCGTCCCTCGCCGAGAACTTCTCGTCCTTCATCGGCGAGCTGCAGACCACGGAAGACGAACGCCCGTCCGATGGCCTCGCCGACGCAGCGAACAACTATGTCGACTACGTGCAGAACCGCTCCAGCTTCGTCGACTTTCAGTTCGCCATCACCACCACCGATGTCGACGCCGACCAAGGCCGCAACCTCGGCCCCCTGATCCGCCGCGGCGACGCCGACATCGCCAACACCTTCGTCGAGACGCTCCTGTGCGAGGCCACCTGCTTCCGCAAGGACCTCGTGCTGCCGACGGACACCGACTACGTCTGCGGCCAAGCGCTCCAGGGCGACGTGTCCGAGGAGTACATGGACTGCGTCTGCGGTGCCGGCGCCTGGCGCGACAACTGCGGTGCGAGCGTGGAGGAAGGCCTGGAAGCCGCCTACATGGCGATGTGCGCAGCAGTCCCCAGCCCGCCGTTGGAGTGCTTCAGCGACGTCGTGCAGCCCGCCACCGGCACCGACGACGAGCCCGACACCATTCCGGCGGTGTTCACCGAGGCCGACGTGCTCGCCAACGACGGAATGCTTCGCGAGAAGGCCAACACCATCGTGGTGGTCGTGTCCGACGAGGGCGATGGCAGCCGGCGCATGGAGCGCCAGGCCACCGGCGAGAAGTACGAAGCCCTGTTCGAGCAATTCGGCCGCCGCGTCACCTTCGCCACCATCATCCCCGGGCTCGGGGCCGACGACCGGGTCATCTGCCCCGGCACCGCCACCGACTGGGGCGTGGGTCGCTACACCTACATGGCCAACCGAACGGGCGGCCTGGTCGAAGACATCTTCGACCCCAACTGCGACAACCGCGACTTCTCGGAGGCCTTGAGCTCCATCGGGGAGCTCCTCCGCAACCTGCTCACCACCTTCCCCCTCCGAAGCGTGCCAGACCCCGACACCATCGTGGTGTTCGTCGAGGGCAAGGAAGTGGCAGAGTCCGAGGTCACCGGGGTCGACAAGTACGGCTTCGACGTCTTCGGCGACGGCTGGTCGTACGACATTCAAGGCAACGCCGTGGAGTTCCACGGCGCCGCGGTGCCGACCTACGACGCCGAAGTCAACGTGTACTACCTGCCCCTCGAGGGCATGCCCCGTGAGCTGCCCTTCGGAAACTAGGGGCCATCCCCTTCTTTTCGCCTTCGCCGACCGAGTCGTCTCGTACCGCGCCGTTCCCGCCCCGAGGTCTTTCGTCCATGTTCCGCATCCCTGCCGCCCTCGGCCTGCTCGTCCTCGCGCCTGCCGCGAACGCCTCCGAGACCATCGATCTCGGCGTCATCAAGCAGGAGGACGTCCGCGTCGTCCAGAAGCTCCTGTACCCGAAGGAGGGGCGCTCCGAGTTCGGCGTGCACCTAGGCATCATGCCCTTCGACGCGTACGTCACCTCTCCGAACGTGCAGCTCTCTTTCAACCAACATCTCTCTGACACGCTGTCGGTCAGCGTGGTGGCGGGCGGCGGCTACAGCTTCAAGACCACGACGTACAAGCGCCTGGAGTCCCCGGCCTACGGGGTCGCTCCCTACGCCTACCGCTACTTGGGCTCGGCGCTCGGTGGGGTCGAGTGGGCACCGGTGTACGCGAAGATGAACGTGTCGAACACCATCATCCACTTCGACGCTTACCTGGCCGGGCGCGCGGGCGTCACCCTCGAGAGCAGCATCCTGCCAGGCGGCGGCACCCCCATCGCACCGACCCTCTCGCCCGGCCTCGGCATGCGTCTGTTTCTCTCCAAGGGCTCCGCCCTCAAATTGGAGATTCGCGACGACCTGCTGCTGCAGTCCCGCGCCCTGACCAGCACCACGGCGTTCAAGCAGAACGCGAACTGCACCCTCGGCTTCACGATCCTCAGTGGGGGCAAGGGATGAGCCGCCGCCCCCTGCTCACGGTGCTCCTGTGCGGCTTGCTCGCCGTCGCGCCCTCTGCCGTCGCTGAAGACCTACCAGAGTTCGCCACTCCCCCCACGATGACCGATGCCGACAAAACCACCGCCATCTCCGGTCCGGCGACGGCCCTCGCCTCGGGCAACGTTCAGCAAGCCGGCGATCAACTCTTCGCCCTCATCGGAGACCCGAGCAAGGCGCCGGTGCACGGTGCGGCCTGGGCCATGTTGGCCGGTCTGTACGAGAAACAGGGACTGAGCATCCCCGCAACCTTGGCCTGGTCCAAGGCCCTGGAGCTCGACCCCACCGCCTACGGTGACAAGGTGCTCCACGCTGCCGAGCTGGCGGCGAAGACGGGCGACGATGGCCCCCTCGCCCCCGTGCTGGGCAACAACGTCGCACTGGCGAAGGACGGCGCGTCCCGCAACGAACTGGCCCGCATCGCTGGCCGCTACCACCTGCGCCAGGGCAACTACGGGCCTGCTCTGGGTGCCCTGCTCATGGGCGACAAGGATGCGCCAGGCTTCGCTGATGTGGAGCTTCTGCGTGGCATCGTGTTGGCCCAACAGCAGCGCTACGCCGACGCCATTGCTCCTCTACTCACGGCCCAGACCGCGGCGGCAGCCCAGCCGGACGGCGCCGAGCTGGCCGAAGCAGCGACCCTGAACGTGGCGAGGGCCTACTACGCCGACGAGAAGTGGGGCCAATCCATCCTCTGGTACGCCAAGATCCCCCGCAGCTCGGACCACTGGCTCGAGGCTCAGTTCGAGCGGGCGTGGGCCCACTTCCGCGCCGAAGACATGAACGGCACCCTCGCGCTGCTCATGAACCACGGCGCGCCGTACTTCGACGACTGGTATTTCCCCGAGCAAGACCTGCTCAGAGCGTACGCGATGTTCCTCATCTGCAAGTTCCCGGACGCGTCGCGCGAGATGGATGCCTTCGCCGAGAAGTACGCCAAGGTGCAGGGCGAGCTCGACGAGGTCGGGGGCATGAGCGCCGCCGAGGCCTTCGACGACGTGAAGGCCTTTCGCGCCGGCGACCGCACGCGCATCCCCGGGTACGTGCTGCTGCCGTTCCGCACCGAAGACCGGTTCGGCGAGGCCCTCCGCTTCGTCGACGTCGCCGATGCCGAGCTCGCTCAGGTCGACGGTGTGCCCGGGCTCGCCGGCTCAGAGGCCCGCAAGATGATCGAGGGCCGCAGGGATGCACGCATCGAGGAGGAAGGCCAGCGGGTCGTCTCGAAGATGGAGGGCGCCCGAACCGAGCTCGCCGACATGCTCCAGAGCATCGAGATCACCAAGCTCGACCTCCTCTCCCTCGAGCAGCAGATGTACGAGCGGGCGGCCGCCACGGGCGTGCTGGATCAGGGAAGCGGCAGGGAGAAGCGAGACAAGAAGGCCCGCAAGGGCTTCCGCGAGTGGGAATGGCAAGGCGAATACTGGGCCGATGAGCTCGGGTGGTACGTCATGAACACCACCCCAGAGTGCCCGGCGGCCCTCACGAAGGGCGGCGGCTGACCCCCCCATGGCGCCCCCATCCCCTCCCCCCGCCCTGGTGGTCGGCGGACTCCAGCTCCACGTCGCCACCGAGCCCGACGCCCTCAGCGGCGCCGTATATCTGTGGTTCGACGTCGGCAGCATCGACGAAGGCCCCGACGAGGTCGGCGCGGCGCACTTCCTGGAGCACATGCTGTTCAAGGGCACGGCGCGCCTCGACATCGGCGAGGCGGCCGCGCGCATCGAGGGCATGGGCGGAGACCTGAACGCGTGGACCAGTGCCGACGAGCTCGTGCTCCATGCGGTCGTGCCTGCTGGCGACACCCTCGAGGCCCTCGACGTGCTCCTCGACATGGCCAGCCGTCCCCGCATGGATCCAGAGGAAGTCGAGCGAGAGCGGCAAGTCATCCTCGACGAGATCCGAGGCTACGCGGACGACACTGAGACGGTCGCGTCCGAGGCCCTGCAGGCCTCGATGTTCCGAGGCCACGCGTATGGACGCCCCGTGCTCGGCACGGAGCCGAGCGTCTCGGCCCTGCGTCACGAGCAACTGCAAGCCTTCCACCGCCGTCACATCCACCCCGGTCGCGCCCTGCTGGCGGTGACCAGTCCACTGCCCCTCGAGGCCGTCCGGGAGCGGCTGTTGCCCGCCCTGCGTGACTGGCCCAAGGGCGCGGCCCGAGCCCCGTTGTCCCTTCCGTCGAACGGCGAACCGGGCACGGCGCAGCGTCTCCGCGTGCGCCACGGTGGGGCCACGGTCCACTTCGGCTCGCGCACACCTGGCCACGGACACGCCGATCTGCCGGCGCTGGACGTGCTTGCTGCGGCCCTAGGTCAAGGCGCGGCAGCCCTGCTACCCCAGGCCCTCGAGCTCCAAGCGGGCGTGGCCAGCGGCACATGGGCGGCGCTCTCGACCCAGCGCGCCGGCGGCGCACTGGAACTCGGGTTTCAGGTCGGCCAGACCGAGGAGGCGGTGCCTCTGGCCCTCGACGTGCTCGATGGCGTGGTCCGGGACGGCATCGACGGCGAGCGCGTGTCACGTGCCATCGATGGCATGCTCTGCGACCTCCGCTTCTCCCACGAGACGGTGGACGGTCGGACGTCGGACCAGGCCTTCCAGCTGGCCGTGCACGGCGACCCCTACTACGCCGAACGCCAGCGCCAGCGGCTGGCCGCGGTGACCCCCGAGGACGTCCACGAGGTGGCGCGGAAGGTCCTTCTTCCAGAGCGGCGTCACCTAGTGGTGCTCGACCAAGAGGTCGCCCCAGCCAAGGTTCGACGCTGGCACGCCCGCCGCCTCCCCCCCGCTCCGGTTCGACGAGACACCCCCGAAGTAGTGAATCTGGACGGCCTCACCGCGGTGCTGCTGCCCGACGGAGCTCCACTAGGGGCGATCCACATCCACATGGGTGGAGGGCAGCTGCTCGAGCCAGAGCGTGTCGCCGGCCTGTCGCGCGCATGGGCAGGGGTCGTCACCCGGGGCGCTGGGCCGTGGGACGCGACGGGGTTCGCATCCCGGGCCGACGCCCTGGCCATGGTGCTCGATGGGTACGCCGGTCGGGCCAGCATGGGGCTCGCTGCGTCGTTGCCTGCCGACCGCCTCCTCCAAGGGCTCGAGCTGGCCCTGAGCGCCCTGGTCGACCCGCACCTCGACCCGGTCGACGTGGATCACCTCGTCGAAGAGCTGATGGACGACGAGGCCGCCCTCCACGATCGCGCCTCTGCGATGGCGCAGGAAGCACTGCATCGCGCCCTGTTCCCCGGCCACCCGTGGGGTCGACCGGCCGGGGGCACGCCGTCGTCCCTCGACCGCATCCGCTCGGCCACCCTCCGCCGCCTGCACGAGCGAGCGGTCGTGCGCCGCAACGTCGTGGTCGCCGTGGCGGGCGGTCGCAGCTCGGGTGCGGTCTTGCGTCGCCTCGAAGCGCTCTCAGCCGCGTTGCCCGACCGGCCCAGCCCTGGCCTGTCGCCGCCGGGGTCCGCCCTGCAGTCCGTGCGCCATCGGGGCGGTGGACAGACCCAAGGCGCAGTGGTCATGGGGGTCCGGGTAGAAGCCCACACCCCTGAGCGGCGCCAAGAGCTGGCGGTGCTCGCCGCGCTTCTCGACAGCCAGAGCGGGCGCCTGTTCATGGAACTCCGCGAGGCCCGCGGCCTGGCCTATGGGGTCTGGGCCGCCGCCGAGGTGCCAGCCGGACAGCCTCAAGGAGCGTTCACCCTGGGGCTCACGGTCGATCCCAGCCGCGCCGACGAGGCCCGAGAAGCCCTCGAGCGCAGCTGGCGCCGCCTCCTCACCGACGGACCCGAAGCGGACGAGCTCACCCGCACCACCCGGATGCTCGCCGGCCACGCGGCCCTCGCCCGAGAGCGTGTCGCGGGGCGGGCCCGCGCCATGGTCCGCCTCGTCGTGGCGGAGCAGCCCTACCCGGTCGCCGACGTGCGGTCGGCCCTGCTCTCCATCGACAAGGCTCGCCTCGCGCCGGTCCTGGAGGAGCTCGCCGCAGCCTCTCCCCGGGTGGCGGTGGCCCTGCCCGAGGACGAGTCGTCATGAGCCTCCAGGCAGAGCCGTGGGGCGTGTACGTGCACGTGCCGTGGTGCCGGCTGCGCTGCCCCTACTGTGCCTTTGCGGTGGTCCCCGGAGCAGCCCCTCCCGACGCCGATCCCTGGCTCGACCGACTCCTCAGCGAGTTCGCCCACCGCCGCGCGCCCTTCCGCGGCCCCCCCGCGACCCTGTTCTTCGGCGGCGGCACCCCGTCTCGACTCCCGTCGGAGGTCATCGCACGGATCGTCGAAGCCGTCGGCGCCACCCAGGAGGTCAGCCTCGAGGCCAACCCCGAGGACGTCGATCCCACGACGGCCCCAGGGGCCATGGCCGCCCTCCGGCGTGCCGGCATCACGCGCTTGTCCCTGGGGGTGCAGTCCTTCGACGCGACCGTGCGCAAGCGACTGGGTCGAGCCTGGGTCGCCGCAGACCCACGGCCGGTGGTGGAGGCCGCCATGGAGGCTGGGTTCGACTCGGTCTCGGTGGATCTCATCTTCGCGGCGCCGGACCAGACGCCAGACCAGCTCGCCGCCGATCTGGACACCCTCGTCGAGCTTGGGGTCCCTCACGTCGCGCTGTACGGCCTCACCATCGAGCCCGACACCCCGTTTGCCCTCGCCCATCATCGCGGTCAGCTGGTGGTCCCCGACGACGATGGATGGCGTGGCATGTACGACCAGATCCACGCCCGTCTCAGGGCCGTCGGGTTCGAGCGGTACGAGCTGTCCAACCTCGCCAAGCGCGGCCACCGCTGCCAACACAACGAGGGCTACTGGCACGACCGGCCGTACCTGGGCCTGGGTCCATCGGCCCACAGTTACCTTCCCGACGGCACGCGCACCCATGATCACACCACCTTGGAAGCGTGGCTCGCCGCCGGCGACCCGGTGGCGGAGACCGAGGCCCCCGAGCCCCATGCTCGCTATGTCGACACGTTGGTGAGTGGACTGCGCTGCATCGAAGGGGTGGACCTCGACCGACTCACCCGACGGACGGGCCTACGTCCGGACCCAGCGGCGGTGGCTCGGCTGGTCCGTGAGGGCCTCGTCGCCCCGCCGTCCGAGCGCCTGCGCCTCACCGAGGCAGGCGTCCCGGTGTGCGACGCCGTCGTCGCCCATCTCGCCGACCGGGCCACCCCGGCAACCACCTAGTCGGGACGACGGGAGCGCCCCGCAGCCGTCGCGGTTACATCCCGAGGCCGTGACCAGGAGTCCGCGTGGCGACCCGGGATTTCTACAATGTGCTCGGCATTCCGAAGAGTGCCTCCGCCGACGATGTGAAGAAGGCCTACCGAGGTCTGGCCCGCAGGTGGCACCCGGACAAGAATCCTGGTGATGTCGAGGCGGCTGCCCGCTTCAAGGACATCAACGAGGCCTACCGGACGCTGTCGGACGTCGAGAAGCGGCGCCGCTACGACCGCCTGGGCCCGCTGTACACCGAGGACGGACGCCCACCGAAGCCCGAGGACGTCTCCGACGCCGTCACCAGCGTGTTCAACGGAATCTTCGGCACCGGAAAGACCCGCGGCGAAGACCTCCGCTACACCCTCTCGGTCACCCTCGAAGAAGTCGCCAAGGGCATCTCGAAGGAGATCGTCGTCCCTCGCCTCGTGCGCTGCAACCAGTGCGGTGGCGACGGCGCGCACCCCGAGGGCGGAAAAGAGACCTGCGAGGCATGCAAGGGCAGCGGCAAGGGCACCGGCCGCGTGTTCCGAACGACTTGCTACCACTGCAGCGGTCGCGGTTTCACGGTCGCAAAGCGCTGCGAGACCTGCGGTGGCGATGGACTCAAAGGACTCGAAGACACCCTCAAGGTGAAGGTCCCGGCTGGGGTCGCCACCGGGCAAAAACTCAAGCTCGCCGGCAAAGGCAACGCCAGTCGAGGAAGCGGCGAGGCCGGCGACCTGTTGGTGATCGTGAGCGTCTCGGAGCACCCCCTGTTCCGACGCCGCGGAGATGATGTGCTCATCGAGCTTCCTCTTGCCTTCCACGAGCTCGTGCTCGGCGCCGACGTCGACGTGCCCACACTGCAAGGCAAGGCGGCCATCCGCATCCCGCCAGGCTCTCCACCAGGGAAGATCCTCCGCCTCGGCGGCCGCGGCCTCCCCAAGGTGGGCTCCAAGGCGCGAGGCGATCTGCACGTCGAGCTTTCCCTCGAAGTCCCCACGGGGCTGAGCGAGGCCCAGCAGCAGGCCCTGTCTGCCTGGGCGTCCGAGCTCTCGCCCGCCACCCATCCCCGCCGCGCTGCCTTCGACCGCGCAGCAGAGGAACGCAGCTGATGGCTCTCCGCCCCCGTCCTGCCGCCGTCTTGGCGCTCGCCCTCGCCCTCGCCCTCGCCCCGGCCTCCTCCGAGGCGGCCAAGCGTCGCCCGCCGCCGGATGTGGTGGAGGATGCCCTGGCCTACGCCGAAGGCGACCGCGCCAAGGCCATTCAGCTGCTGGAAGGCGCTCTCGCCGACGGCCCCAGCACCTCCGACATCTCGGTCATCGAGCTGCACCTCGCCGAGCAGCTCCGGCTCGACGGCCGGGGAGACGATGCCCACGACCACTTCCGGAGCGTCGTGCAGCGGATGCGCAAGGGCGCCGACCGTGAGGCCGCGCGCCTCGGCATGGCCCTCGTGGCATCCCAGAAGGCCCTCGATCCGAACACCGTCGACGTGCTCGACGACGTGAGCGACAAGGACGCGCTGCCCTCCCAGAACGCCGACCGATACCTGGCCCTCACCGTGAAGGCAGCCCAAGACGGCGACGCCAAGAAGGTGCAGAACCTCGCGCGACTCGCCCTCGCGAGCGCCGTGGACGACGCCCAGCGTCAGCGGATCGATGCCCGATTGGCCGAGCTCTCCGGCGCCGAACCCGACACCGTGGAGCCCGGTCTGGCCGCTGGGCCTGGGGAGAGCGGGTCGCCCCTCGACGACGCCATCGACGCCCTCCGGGAAGGCGACACGGACCGCGCCCGGAAGCTTGCCGACAAGGCGACGTCGTCCGACGACCCCTCCATCAAGGCCCGGGCAGAGGGTCTGCTGCGTGCCCTCGACGGGGCCGAGGTCGACCCCAACCACATCGCCATCCTGCTGCCACTGTCCGGCAAGTACGCCGCGGTCGGAAAGAAGCTCCAGGAGGCACTGGAGTACGGCTTCGGTACCTCGGCACGCAAACTGGTCGTGTACGACAGCGGCGCCACCCCCGAGAGCGCCGTGGCCGCGCTCGAGAAGGCCGTCCTCGAAGCGGGTGCCATCGCCGTGGTGGGTCCCTTGCTCTCCGACGAGACCGACGCCGTCGTCGCCGCGGCCGAGGCGCTTCACGTGCCCCTGATCAGCCTGTCCCAGACCTACGAGGACCGCGAAGGCGCCCGCTTCGCGTTGCAGGGCATGTACACCCGGTCCGACCAGATCCACGCCATGGTCGGCTACCTGATCGACGAGAAGGCGTTCACCCGGTTCGCGATGTTCCATTCCGACAACGCATTCGGCAGCCATGCCGCAGAGGCCTTCTCCGCAGAGGTGACCGCCAAGGGCGGCGAGGTGCTGCACCGGGCCTCCTACGAGGCGGATTCCCAGAACCTCCTCGCGTTCGCCCGCAAGCTCGGGGTGCGCCGCGGGAGCTTGGCCGCGCTGCGCCAGCAGGCAGAGGAGGCAGGCGGCAATCCCGACACCGTCGTCGTGCCGCCCGTGATCGACTTCGACGCCTTGTTCCTCCCCGAGTCGGCCAGCCGGACGCCCCTCGCCACGGCGGCCCTCGCGTACGAAGAATTCCCCATGGGCGACTTCCGCCCGAAGCGGGATTCACCGACCGTGCCCCTCATTGGACTGTCGAGCTGGAACACGGCTCAGCTCATCGCCACGGGCAACGAGTACACCCGCAATTCCTTCTTCCCCGACGTCTTCAGCGCCGCGGCGGACACGGACCCCGAGTTCACCAAGGACTACCGCGGCCAGACGGGGCGCCTCCCGTCGTCCCTCGAGGCCGCCTCCGTGGACGTCGGCAAGCTCTTGGCCGCCGCGTCCAAGGATCGCGCCGACAACCGCGCCGCGTTCCTGGACGCCTTGCTGAACGCCGAGCTCAGCGACACGGTGACCGGCACCACGGGCGTCGACCCCGAGACCCTGGGGATGGATCGAGAGATGCACATCCTGACCATCACCCGCACGGCCCTCGAGAAGGTCGCCACGGTGGATCTCGACGGCAAACCCGTCGTCCGGTAGGATTTCACTGTGACCGCGCCGTCCCATCTGGAAGCCCAGATGCGTCGGCCACACGTGACCCATCCGAGGAGCCCCTGGAACCCCCATCGCCCAACTCGAGCGCAGCCCTTGGCGGGCGCGGCGACGCCCCCTTCTCTCCCACCGAGGAAGGAGCCATCGTACGCATGCTCCGTGCGCGCGGTCCTGGGCCGTTGCTACCGGTCGACGCGGGGGACGACGCGGCCGTCTTGCCCGGCGGACGCGTCGTGACCATCGACAGCCTCGTGGAGGGCGTGCACTTCCACGGCGACGCCGACCCCGAGAGCCTCGGGCACAAGGTCCTGGCCGTGTCCGTGTCCGACATCCTGGCGATGGGGGCCTTGCCCGACACGGCCTTCCTCGCGCTGAGTCTTCCCCAAGTTCATCTCGAGTGGGTCGATGCCTTCGCCCGTGGGCTCGCCACGGCGTGCGCCGCCTACGGGGTGCATCTCGCGGGGGGCGACACCACAGGCTCCCCTGGGCCACGTTTCCTCAGCCTGACCCTGCTCGGCCAGCTTCCGCGAGGTCGCGCACCCTGGACCCGCAGCGGTGCCCGCCCCGGGGACCGACTGCTCGTCACCGGCAACCTCGGAACCGCCGGCGGGGCATGGATGCGGTCCCAGCCCTCCTCCGAAGCGGTGGCCGCCCTCACGCGCCCCTCGCCGCCATTCGGCTTCGTCCGGGACATGCCCCATGGGTTGGTTCATGCAGCCATGGATCTCTCCGATGGTCTCGCTGTCGATCTGCCGCGCCTATGCGCCGCCTCGGGGTGTGGGGCTCGGGTTCAACCCGAACGGCTCCCCGCCACGCCCACAGTCGCAGCGGACCCCGAGCGGCTGATGCTCCAGACCCGCGGCGGGGAGGACTACCAGCTCCTCCTTGCCGTGCCCCCCGAAGCCAAGCCCGCACTGGAGGCCCTGGCCGCCAGCACCGATACCCGGCTCACCGACGTCGGGCAGATGGTGGCCGAGCCGGGCGCAGAGCTCATCGGTGCAGCGTGGCCAACGCCTCGGTTCGCCCACTTCGGGGACGGCTCGTGAGCCCGCTCGCCATGCCAGCAACGTCCCTCGGGTTCACCATTGAGCCAGGCGCCAGCGCCCTGCTGGTGATGCTGACGTTGTTCGCGGCCAGCTACTTCTTCAGCGGCACCGAGACCGCCATGTTCTCGCTGCAACAGGTCGACCGGGAGCGCATCGCCCGAATGGGCCGCACCGGTGCGCGGCTCACAGCGCTCCTGGAGCGCCGCGCGGCCCTCATCACCACCATCCTCATCGGGAACGAGTTCGCCAACATCGCCCTGGCGACCGTGGCCGCAGCTCTGGTCGACGACATCTTCCCGACGATGCCGTGGCTTTCGGTGTTGGTCCTGACGCCCACCTTGGTGTTGGTGTCCGAGATCACGCCGAAGGTCATCGCGTTCCGCTTCCGCAGCGCCTGGGCGGCCCTCGCCACATGGCCCCTGTCGGTGTTCGGGTGGACCATCAGCCCGTTCCGTTGGGGCTTCACCTTCATCGTCACCAACCTTGCGCGGTTGTTCGGAGTCCCCCCGTCATCTTCGGAAGAGACCTGGGCCAAGGATGAGCTGATGGTCTACGTCGACCGCAGCGCCGCCGTGGGCGAGCTGGACCAGATGGAGAGGGACATCATCGAGGCGGTCTTCGAGCTCGACGAGACCCCGGTGCAGCGGCTGATGACCCCTCGCCCAGACATGTTCACCCTCCCCCTCGACGTCGCCTGGACCCAACTCATGGAGGCGGCGAGCACGTGTGGGCACAGCCGCATCCCAGTGTGGGGGGATGACGACGACATCGTCGGCGTATTGATCGTCAAGGACCTGCTCCGCTACCGAAAGGCTCCGCTCGAGGGCCCGCTTCAGCTGCGCAGCATCCTGCTCCCACCCACGTTCGTGTTGGTGAGCAAGCCGGCGGACGAGCTGCTGCGGGAGTTCCTCGAGCAGCGCGTCCACATGGCCTTCGTCGTCGACGAGTACGGCACCCTGGTTGGCCTCGTGACCCTCGACGACCTCCTCTACGAGCTCATCGGCGACGACGAGTCCTCGGAGGACTCGGAGATCGCGCGGATCAAGCCGAACGTCATCACGGTTCGGGCGTCCATCGACGTCGAAGATTTCAGCGAGGAGACGGGCATCGAGCTGCCCAACGGCGAGCACCACACGCTGGGCGGCTTCCTATGGCACCAGCTCGGCCGGTTGCCGCGGGTCGGCGATGAGGTGGAACACGAAGGGCATCGCTTCGTGGTCGCCGCCATGGAGGGACGCCGGATCGCCGACGTGATGGTTCGCATCGCCGAGGGGGGCACATGACGCTCTCAGTCGCTCTGCTGATGGTGGCCACCTTCCTGGTCTTTCAGGGCTTCTTCAGCGGAAGCGAGATGGCGCTGATCAGCGCCAACCGTGCCCGGCTCCAGTCCCGCGCCGACGAAGGCCATGTCGGAGCCCAGCAAGCGGTGGCGCTGTTGCTGCACGAGGAACGCCTCCTTGGCACCTGCCTCATCGGCACCAACATCTGCTTGATCAGCGGCACCGTCACGTTCCGTCGGGCCGCACAGCTGTGGGGTGTGAGCGACGAACTCGTGATCACGTTGCTCTTCGTCCCCTTGGCACTCCTCCTCGGGGAGGCGCTGCCGAAGGTGGTGTACCGGCACCACGCGGACACCCTGGCCCCCATCCTCGCACGCCCCATCGCCTTGGTGGCCCGGGCCTTCACCCTCGCGCTGTGGGTGGTGGAGGGATGGGCCACGTTCCTCAAGCGGCTGGCACAGACCGACGGCGGCGAGACGATCCGTCGGGAGGACATCGTGTCGCTGCTCGCCGATGGGTCCGGAACCATCGACCCGGGAGACCGCGAGCTCATTCGCAACCTGTTGGGCACCGCGGACCAGACCGTGGACCAGTGCATGACGCCCTTGGTGCACATCAAGACGCTGCCGGAAGAAGCGACCACCGCCGACGCGGTCGCGTTGGCCCTCCAGACCGGCTTCTCCCGCTTGCCCGTGTACCGAGGCCGGGTCGACAACATCGTCGGCCACGTGGAGGCAAGGGACCTGTTGGTCGCCCCACGGGACGACATCCCGGTGGCCCAGCTCCTCCGCCCGGTGTCCATCGTGCCGGAGTCGAAGCGTGTCGATGCACTCCTGCGCGAGATGCGGGACGAGCGGTCTCCGCTGCGGGTGGTGGTCGACGAGTACGGCGGCAGCGTGGGGATCGTGACCCTCGAGGACCTGCTGGAAGAGATCCTCGGCGAGATCGAAGACGAGCGAGACCGCACCCTCCCTGGCATCCGAGAGCTCGGCCCCAACGAGTGGCGTGTTCCTGCTCGCGTCGAGGTCGAGGAATTCACCGCCGCCACGGGCGTGGACCTTCCTGAAGGCGACTACGAGACCGTCGCGGGCATGCTCCTGACCGTGCTTGGTCGCATCCCGAGTGTCGGGGAGCGGGTCAAGGTCGGCGAGCTTCACTTTCACGTGGATGCGGCGTCCGACCGGGCGATTCTCACGGTCCGCGTCACTGTCCCAGAAGCAGTACGATCACCCTCCTGAGCGGGCAGCGCTGGCCCCAATTGTGACGGCGCCAGGGGCCAGCGGCCATGCTATGGTGCTCGACCGGAGGTCCCATGCGACACGCCCTGGCCGGCGCATTGTGCGCCGCCGCCTCACTCGCTGCGCTGCTCGTGCCCCAAGAGGCAGAGGCGGCCTGGCCCAAGACGATCGATATCGAGATCTGCTGGAACGGCGTGTGCGACGGCACCTTTGCCCAGTGGACGCTCCGCCGAAACGGCGAGTTCGTCGACCAATACGGGGCAGGCGGCGACTTCTTCTGGGAGGGGTTCTACCCCAGCTGGCCCTACGGCGACGACTTCCTGCTGTTCTACGACAACGGGCTCACCAGCTACACGGGCGACGTGCAGGGTGGGAAGGTCTTCGGCTCCATGGTCACCTACGCGTTCTACCCTCCCTACGTCATCTACGGCACGTTCTGCCAGGATGGGTGCCCATGATGCGTGCCATCGCCGCCACCCTCATCGGTGGCATGCTTGCCTTGGCCCCTTCGTCGGCACAGGCACAGAACCTGCCAGGGACCGTCGAGCTCGAGACGTGTTGGTATGGCGTGTGCGCCGGCGTCTACAGCCGCTACCACTTCATCGTGCCGAACCCCATCCTCGCCCCTGACAGCGGTGAGATCTGGAACTCCCAGGGTTTCGCTGGGTACTATACGTTCAACCCGTTCGACCGCTCGCTCCAGTTGATCACGATCAACTTCCCGATCGGCATCTACAACGGCTCGTTCGTCAACGGCTGCTTGTCTGGCACCACCGGCCAAGTCTACTACGGCGGCTACGGCGACTTCTTCTTGGAGGCCTGCCCATGAGTACCCGCATCGTTGCGCTCGGCGCCGCCCTGCTCGCGGCCGTGTTGGCCACCCCGTCCGATGCCATGGCACAGAACGAGGTGGCAAGCTTCCGGGCTGAGTACGTCTGGGCCGTCCCCTACCCAGACCCCGGCAACCCCATCGTGGCGGGCCCCTACCGAGTCCGTTTCACCCTCTACGACGACGACACGTGGGTGAACGACGACGGGAACGGCGGCCAGTTCGACCTAAACACAGGCACTGGCGCGATCACGCTGTGGTTCTTCAGCGAGGCGGAGGCCACCGCCACCTACCCGCCCTTCGGCGCGGCCACTTGGTCGGGCACGCTCAACGCCGGGAAGGTGTGCAACGGCACCACCCGCGGGCCCGCCACCGATCCAGCGACGGGGTACCCCATCACCGTCACCGGAACCTGGCGCACACGAGGCTGCCCATAGGGTTGATCGGCGTGTGGGAACGAACGACCACGCCTCGCCCCAAATCGGCACGCGCCTTCGGGCCCAACGAGGACCGTCGCAAGCCAGAATCGCTTGCGGCGGTTCGGTCGTGTCGGGCGCCGAGCATCCCGGCTGCGCCACGGCGGGTGTCGCGCAGACCCCACTTCCGCTCCCCACCAGCCCGAGAGAAGGGGGGCCCGAGCCATCGGACCGAGGCGATGGGGCTCGGCTGCGGGGTCCAGAGGAGGCATCGGCGCCCCAACGCGGCCTCGACAACGACGCTGCCCCGATCCGACCCATCGCAGGTGTCACCGAGGAGGCACGGTCCGGATGGTGCCTCGATCGACCGATACGGCGCGCCGCCGCCCCCATCGTCCTCTCGGCAACCACCCCGTCATTGACCGGGCTTTTGCCGCTGTGCTATCCCCGCACAGACTTGGGCGTGGCCGCACCGTCAGACGTGCGCCATGTCCTCCAGCACCCATTCAGCAAGGCGAACCACACATGGGCAAGGCGATCGGCATCGACCTCGGCACGACCAACTCGTGCTGCGCATACGTGTCGAACGGCAAACCGGAGGTGATCACGTACCGTGATGGGTCCCGCACCATCCCGTCCGTGTTCGCCATCGACAAGAGCGGCAACCGTCTGGTGGGCGAGGAAGCCAAGATCCAGGCTGCCGCGAACCCGGACCACACCATCGCGGCGTCCAAGCGCCTGATCGGCCGCTCCTTCGGCTCCCAGGCGATGGAGAAGATGCAGCAGGTCTTCACCTACGAGCTCGTCGAAGGCGAGTCGAGCGAGGTGTTGATCAAGGTCGCAGACCAGGTGTTCACCCTGGAGCAGATCTCCGCCGCCATCTTGCGGCGCATCAAGGAGTCCGCGGAGGACGCCCTAGATGACGAGGTCGACCAGGCTGTCATCACGGTCCCGGCCTACTTCAACGACCGGCAGCGCCAAGCCGTGCGCTCGGCCGGGAAGCTGGCCGGCCTGAAGGTCCTTCGGGTCCTCAACGAGCCCACCGCCGCGGCGCTGGCCTACGGGCTCGGCCGCACGCTGAACCAGCGGGTCGCCATCTACGACCTCGGTGGCGGCACGTTCGACATCTCGATCATCGACATCAAGGACAAGATCTTCGAGGTCATCGCCACCGGTGGGGACACGTTCCTCGGCGGAGTCGACTTCGACGACCGGCTCATGCAGCACGTGCTGCAGATCTTCGTCGACGAGACGGATGTCGACGTGTCCTACGACCGCTCTGCGGTCACGCGCATCCGCGAAGCGTCCGAAGGGGCGAAGATCGCGCTCTCCGATGTCGACTCGGTCGACATCGCGCTGCAGCAGATCTGCGAGGACGACGACGGCGACCTCATCGACCTCAACATGACGATCACCCGTGACACCCTCGAGGCGCTCACGGTCGATCTCATCGACCGGTCCATCGCCACCTGCGAGCGCATCCTCCAAGAGGCTGGCTCCAATCGCGAAGACATCGACGAGATGCTCCTCGTGGGCGGCCAGTCCCGGATGCCGCTGGTGCGCTCGAAGCTGAAGTCGTTCATCGGCAAGGAGCCATCCCACAAGGTCCACCCGGACGAAGCGGTCGCCATCGGCGCCGCCATCATGGCCCACAGCCTCTCGTCGAAGGCTGGCCCGCAGGACATGACCCTGCTGGACGTGCTCCCGATGGCCATCGGGATCAACAAGACCGACGGCACCATGCATGTGCTGTTCGCCAAGAACCAGCCGCTGCCGGACTACAAGACCCGGATGCTCACCACGAGCAAGGACAACCAGCGGTCCATCATGCTGCGCATTTACCAGGGCGAGTCGAAGTACATCAAGGAGAACGAGCTCCTCGGTACCTTCGTGTTCTCCGGCCTGCGCGAGGCCCCCAAGGGCCAGGTGAAGATCGAGGTCACCTTCCACATCGACTCCGAAGGCATCCTCAACCTCACCGCCCGCGACGTCGACACGGGCCAGCTCGTCGAGAGCCGCCTCAAGCTGGGCAAGGATGACGACCCCAGCCCGCGCAAGCGCAAGAAGAAGAAGAAGAAGCCGGCGCCCCCGGTCGCGCCTCCCACGCCGCTGTCGATGCCCAAGCAGTCCCTCGGCGCCCAGCGAAACGCTCCTGAGAACACCGCCAACCCGGCGCCTCTCGGCGGCTCGGGTGGTGGTGCCGGTGCCCCTCCCCCGTCGCCCCCGCAGAAGCAGGTGCCGGAGAAGAAAGAGAAGAAGGGCTTCTTCGCTTGGCTTCTCTCCCTCTTCGGCCTCGGCGGCAAGTAGCGTGGCCGTGGAAGGGGCCGCCCGGTGAAGCCCCTGCAGTGCCTCGCCGAGCATGTCGTCATTGTGCTCGTCGAGCCGCAGCACCCCGGCAACGTCGGGGCTGCGGCCCGAGCCATGAAGAACTTCGGGCTCCAGCGCCTCGTGCTGGTGGCGCCCCCCTGCTACGACCCAGAACAGGCTCGCTGGATGGCTCCAGGGTGCGACGACCTCTTGGCCCGGGTCAAAGTGGTGGCCACCACGGAGGAGGCGCTGCAGGGCGTCCAGCGTGTGGTGGCGTCCACCGCGCGGCACCGTCGGGTCGGCCAGCATGTGCGGGAGCCCCGCGAGGTGGCGGCCGCCGTGTTCGACGATGTGGACCTCACCGGCGGCAGCACCACGGCGATCCTGTTCGGACGCGAGGACTTCGGCCTGTCCAACGACGACGTCCTGCGTTGCGAGTCGATCCTCCGCATCCCCACCCCAGACCACGCGTCCTTGAATCTCGGCCAAGCCGTGCTCCTCGTGGCCCACGCGCTGTTCGAAGAAGCCCGCACCCGCGGGGGGGAGGCCAGCGGCCGCGTCCTCGGCGGGTCCCGAGGGCAGACCTCCACCCAGCTGCTGATGAAGCGCGACGCTCGCGATGCACTGGCCGACGTTCCGGTGGTCGAGCCGGCGGTGGTCGAGCTCGTCGAGCTGCTCGACCGGGTTGGCTACCTCCGTGGCGTGACGCCCGACAAGGTGCGTGGCACCGCTCGCGAGGCGCTGCAGCGCGCCAGGGTCACCCTGCGGCACGTGGCCGCACTGCGGGGCATGGTGGCGCGCATGCGTTGGGCCCTCGACCACCCGGGCATCGACTGGAAGGCCACGAGGCGCCAGCACGGCGGAAAGGCAGACACCTAGCGCAGCCAGTCTATGAATCTATGCATTTGCATCGATTCATAGCGAAACGGGGCCGAAACGTTCCCCTCCTCGCCGGGCAGGAACCTGTGCGATACTGGGTGCACGCCCTCCCCGGGCGTCCCATCCCATCCCCATCCCCCCCACCCCAGCAGCCTGGCACGCCCCTCGCAAGGTTCCGAGCGACCCCACGTCGCGAGGCCTTCACGGTCGCGGACCGTCGGGACCCACAGACTGCAGGAGGTTCCTACTCATGGACAAGATCGTCATCGCCGGTGGCCGGCCCCTCGTGGGCACGGTCCGCACTTCGGGCGCCAAGAACGCAGCTCTCCCCATCTTGATCGCCACACTGTTGGCCCCGGGGGAGCATCGCCTCTCCAACGTACCGGAGCTGGCCGACGTCTCCTCGACGTTGTCGCTGCTCGGCCGCATTGGCTGCCCGAGCCTGGTCAATGGCTCCATTCTTCTCGACACCAGCCGCATCGCCTTCAGTGAGGCCCCGTACGACGTCGTCCGGAAGATGCGAGCATCCGTGTTGGTCCTAGGCCCTCTGCTGGCCCGCTGCGGCCAGGCGAAGGTCAGCCTTCCTGGCGGCTGCGCCATCGGCACCCGTCCGATCGACCAGCACCTGAAGGGCCTGGAGGCCCTGGGCTGCCGCTTCGAACTCGAGGGCGGCTACATCCACGGCACCGTCGACGACCTCCGGGGCGCGGACATCCAGCTCGACATGCCCACGGTGACCGGCACGGAGAACATCGTGATGGCCGCCACCTTGGCGCGGGGCACCACCATCCTTCGAAACGCGGCGCGCGAGCCCGAGATCGTCGACCTCTGCAACTTCCTGACGTCCCTCGGCGCACGGATCGAAGGGGCAGGCTCCGACACCCTGGTGATCGAAGGCGTGTCGCGCTTGCGGCCCGCCACCCGGGCCTACCGCATCCTCCCCGACCGCATCGAAGCCGGGACCTACCTGTGCGCCGGCGCCATGACGGGGGGCGACCTCACCGTCACGGACTGCGAACCAGAGCACCTCCAGCCGCTGATTCGGAAGCTGGAAGCTGCAGGCTGCACCATCGACTCCACCGCCACGAGCGTGCGCGTGCGCCGAGAGGGCCCCCTTCGCGGGGTCGACTTCCGGACCGAGCCCCATCCTGGCTTCCCCACCGACATGCAGGCCCAGCTGATGGCGGTCCTGACCCGAGCGGAGGGCGCCAGCATCGTCGAAGAGACCATCTTCGAGAACCGGTTCATGCACGCCGCAGAGCTCAAGCGCATGGGCGCCGACGTCGAGACCCATGGGCGCGTCGCGACCGTGCGCGGGGTCGAGAGCCTCACGGGGGCCGCCGTCATGGCCTCCGACCTCCGCGCGTCTGCGGCCTTGGTCATCGCCGGCCTCGCCGCCGAGGGACGCACGCAGGTGTTGCGGACCTACCACCTCGACCGTGGCTACGACGACATGGTCGGCAAGCTGCGGGGTGTGGGTGCCGCCATCGCTCGGGTCCCCGACGAGCTGCACGATGCCGCCGCCTTGGACGAGGCGATGGGTCTAGGCCCCGCCCTGGCCCCCGCCCCGACCGCGGAGGAAGGCCACGCCTCCGCGTAGGTGAATGGGCGTCTGCCCCCAAGGCGCGACGCCCTCCCTTTGGGGATCGGTCCGCGGACAGGCCCTGTCCGTCAGACAGCGGTGCCGCGCCCATTGGGCTACGGGACCCGTCCGCCGGGAAGTCCGGTCGGAGGTGCCCGTGGCTCGCATCCCCCGTGAAGTGGTCGACGCCGTCCGCGACCGCACCAACTTGGTCGAGCTGGTGAGCCGGCACGTGTCCTTGGCGCACAAGGGTCGCAGCCACGTCGGCCTGTGCCCCTTCCACCAGGAGAAGCGCCCCTCCTTCCACGTGATCCCTGACAAAGGGATCTACCACTGCTTCGGTTGCCAAGCAGGGGGCGACGCCTTCAAGTTCCTCATGACCATCGAGGGGCTCTCGTTCGTCGAGGCGGTCAAGGAGCTCGCCGGGGCGGCCGGCGTGGAGATCGCTGAGCGGGAACTGACGGATGCCGAGCGGCGCTCCCTGAAGCAGCGAGCCACCCTCTTCGATGTGCTCGAGTCCGCGGCGGCTTGGTACGAGTCGGTGTTGTGGACCAAGCCCGAGGGCGCACCGGGCCGCGAGTACCTCAAGGGACGAGAGCTCACCGAGGAGACCCAGCGCAACGCTCGCCTGGGCTACGCGCCAGAGGGGTGGACGCGTCTGGTCGACTACCTCCACAACCAGGGATTCAGCCCCTCGTTGGTGGAGCAGGCCGGCCTCGCCAAGCCACGCCGCCAGGGCGACGGCCGGTACGACGTCATGCGAGAGCGCGTGATGATCCCCATCACCGACGAGCGAGGCCGCGTGATCGCGTTCGGGGGCCGCCTGCTCGAGGGCGACGGGCCCAAGTACCTCAACACCCCCGAGACCCGCCTGTACAAGAAGTCCGGCGTTCTCTACGGCCTTCACCAGGCCCGCAACGGCATCAGCCGCTCGAAACGCGCCCTCGTCGTGGAGGGCTACTTCGACGTCATCTCGCTGGCTCAGGCCGGGTTCCCCGAAACGGTGGCCACGTGTGGCACCGCCCTCACCACGGATCACCTCGAGCGCATCCGGCGACTCACCCGTGACGTCGTCTTGGTGCTCGACTCGGATGCGGCGGGCACGGCGGCCGCAGAGCGCACCCTGCCGTTGTTCGTGGCCGCGGGAATCCAACCTTGGCGCCTCGATCTGCCCGGGGCGAAGGACCCCGACGAGCTGGTCCGGGAGGAAGGACCCGAGGCCCTGGAGGCCGCACTCGCCGCCAAGGAGCCACTGTTCGAGTGGGTCGTGCAGCGAAAGCTGGCCAGCTATGGTGCGTCCGCCATGTCCCGGGAGCGGGTGCTCGCGGAGGTCCTCCCGATGCTCCGACAGCTCGCGGACCCCACCCTCGTCAGCCGGGTCGCTCGCCGCCTGGGGCTCCACGAGCAAGTCGTGTTGAGCAAGCTCCGAGAGACCCCTGCCCCGCGCAACCCCTCGGCCCCCAGCCCGCCGATGTCCACCGGCTGGAAGCCTCACGTCGACATCGTGCACGTCCTGTGGCTGCTGGTGCACCGCCGCGACGAGGTGGCGGACCTGCTGGCCCGCGCCAACCCCGACCTGTTCGTGGCCCACGTGATCGTTCGACCGACCATCGCTCGGCTGCTGGCGGGGGAGCCCGTCGCAGCCGTCCTGGAAGACGTCGACGAAGAAGCATTGCAGCGCACGCTTCGAGCGGTGGTCGCGCGAGAGAACCTCTACCCCCAGGAAGCAGCCGCTCGAGCGGTGGTCGACATCCTCGTGCGGCTCTACCGCCCCCTGCACGACGGCGCGCTCGCTCGGCTCTCCGATGCCACCCGTCGCGCCGCCGCCACGGGCGACATGGGTGCTCTGCGAGAGACGACCGAGATGCGCAAACGCCTCCTGGCCCTCGAGAAGGACCTCGACCGTGCCACCCGTTCTGGGTCCCTCAGCGACGCCATCGACCAGCTCGACCAAGCGGCCAGCGTCGCCGTGAAGGCCCAGCCAGCGCCAGAGCGCACGCCAGAGGAGGAGACCATCCCCCTCGACGCCCTGAACACAGAAGCTGTTCCGCAGGAGCCGCCGCCTCTCGAGGCGCCCCCCGACCTCCCCGACGACGTCCCGTACCCCGACGACCTGGTGCCACTCGACATCGACCTCGGTGACGAAGGCCCCTGGGACTGACGGTGCGCCACCGTCGTGGGCATGGAGGGCACCAGGGGGAGCGGCGCCTCCTCCGGCGCGCTCTTCACCCCACCGTTTCTCGCCACCGAAGGGGCTCCCGTCGCCCTCGTGGAGACGTGCGACCCGGCGCAACCACAGTGGCAATTGGAACGCAACCCCGTTACCCGCAGCAAGATCGGGAGATCGGTCGCACGGCCGTATGCCCCCGCGCTTCACCCCACCTTAGGGCTTCGGCGTCCCCGCCCCGAAGCCCCAGGAGCAGCAACGCCCATGAAGATGTCGAAGGACCTCAGTGAGCCGGAAGTCCAGCAGCTCATCAACATGGGCAAGCAGCGTGGCTACGTCACGTACGAGGAGATGAGCAACGCCCTGCCCACCCACCTCGTCTCCTCCGAGCGCCTCGACGACGTGATGATCATGTTCTCCGACATGGACATCGAGATTGTCCAGAAGGCCCGCAAGAAGGCTGAGAACGCACGCCGCGGCGGCAAGGACGAGAAGCCCCAGGACCAGACCCGTAGCAACGACCCGGTCCGCGTGTACCTGCGCAAGATGGGTTCGGTGTCGCTGTTGTCCCGCGAAGGCGAGATCGAGATCGCCAAGCGCATCGAAGAAGGCGAGTACCTCGTCAAGCGCATCGCCCTCATTTCTTCCCAGGGCGTCACGTTCATCGACGACCTCATCAAGGAAGACGAAGAGCGCATCCAGAAGGCCGTCAAGTCCGGAAAGAAGCCGAAGCCGACGAAGACGACGGACGGCAAGAGCCTGTCCGAGGCACGCGCGCTGGCCATGGTCGCCAACGAAGAGCGCCTGAAGCTCTCCGCAGACGTCCGCTCGGCCAAGAGCAAGCGCAAGCGGGAAGCGTTGGAGCAGGACCTCGAAGATGCCGAGGACACGCAGTTCGAGGTGATGGAATCCCTCGACTTGTCGAAGAAGCAGATCGGGACCATCAGCGAGCGGATCCAGGAAGCCTGGCAAGAGATCGCCCTCGCCGAGCGAGAGATCGACAACGTGGCCCGCGACGCCAAGCTGCCCGTGAAGGAGCTGCGCCCCAGCATCCGCAAGGTACGCCGCAACCTCGACGACGCCGGAAAGGAGGTCATCGACCGCACCGGCATCGGCGAAGAGATGTGGAAGGAGTTCGATTCCCGCGTCCGCCGGGAGCTCCGCAAGATTCGCAAGGTCTCCGACCGCACCGGCATGGGCCGCGACGCGGTCCACGAAGGAGCCCTCGCCCTGCGTCGTGGTGAAGCCCTCGCGGCGAAGGCGAAGGACGAGCTCGTCGAGGCCAACCTGCGTCTCGTGGTCTCCATCGCCAAGAAGTACACCAACCGCGGCCTGCAGTTCCTCGACCTCATCCAGGAAGGCAACATCGGCCTGATGAAGGCCGTCGAGAAGTTCGAGTACCGACGCGGCTACAAGTTCAGCACGTACGCCACCTGGTGGATCCGTCAGGCCATCACGCGGGCCATCGCGGACCAGGCGCGGACCATCCGCATCCCCGTGCACATGATCGAGACGATCAACAAGCTCATTCGCACCCAGCGGCACCTCCAGCAGGAACTGTCCAGGGAGCCGAGGCCGGAAGAGATCGCCGAGAAGATGGAGATGCCGGTCGACAAGGTCCACAAGATCCTGAAGATCGCCAAGGAGCCCATCTCCCTCGAGACCCCCATCGGCGAAGAAGAGGACAGCCACCTCGGCGACTTCATCGAAGACAAGGGCACGGCGTCGCCGGCGGACAACATGGTGAACGCTTCCCTCACCGAAGCGACCCGCAAGGTGTTGGCCACCCTCACGCCCCGCGAAGAGCGCGTGCTTCGCCTCCGCTTCGGCATCGGCCAGCCCCACGATCACACCCTCGAAGAGGTGGGTCAGGACTTCGAGGTCACCCGCGAGCGCATCCGCCAGATCGAAGCGAAGGCGCTGCGCAAGCTGCGGCATCCGTCTCGCTCCAAGCGCCTTCGCCCCTTCATGGAAGGCTAGACCGCTGCGGAGAGGGGGCTCCCCTCTCCTGGCGCCTCGCCGGTGGGAGCCCATGGCTCACGTCGGCGCCGTTGGCTTCGGGCCCATAGCTCAGTTGGTCAGAGCACCCGGCTCATACCCGGAGTGTCCCGGGTTCGAGTCCTGGTGGGCCCACCAACGTCCCGTGTGCAGCAGTTCCTTGTGAGCGGTTGTTCCGGTGGGCGGCCCATGGCATCCTCCCGGACCTCGGAGGGTGGATGCACGACGACCTTGTTCGCTTGCGGCAGATGGACACGCACGACCGCAACGCTGCCCGCGCGAGCAAGGCAGCTCGCGCCCTACGGGACGACCGCCGCGGGCGCGAGAAGGCCCTCGCCGACGCTGAGGCCCACCTGGCCCAGGTTGAAGAGGATGCCCAGAGCCTCCGCAAGACCGAGCTCACCGCCCACCGCGATCTGGAGCGCGCTCGCACCTACCAGACGCGGGCCCGGCGGGCCCTCGAGGAGGGTTTGGGGGATGCCGAAGCGGCCCAACGACAGCTCGAGCAGACCACGGTTCAGATCGACGATCTCGAGACGCAGCTGCTGGAGCACATGGAGTCGGGCGACGCCATGACCGAGAAGCGAGCCTCTGCAGCGACAGCCATCGACAGCGCCAAGGCCCACCTCGCCGAGCTGCTCGAGCGCTTCGACGGCGAGCTCGCCGCTCACCTCGCCGAGGAAGCCCAGCAAGCGGCAGAGGTGCGCAGCATCGCCCCGCTTCTTCCCCCGGAGCTCAAGGGGCGGTACGAGGACCTCCGGGCCAAGCGTCAGTGGGCCGTCGCCATCGTCCGCGAAGGCGCCTGCAATGCTTGCAACAAGGTCATCACGCAGCAGCACATCTCCGACATCCGTCGCGGACTTCTGAAGGCCTGCATGGGGTGCCACCGCTTCCTCGTGATTCCGGAGTCGGCGGACTGATCGCCCGAGGAGACCTACTGAGCGCTCCCTCGCGCCCGTTGTGCTAAGGCACAGGGGTTCGAGAGGACCAGGAGATCGCCGGTGGCTTCGGCCACGGGAGGAAAGTCCGAGCTCCGCAGGGCAAGGCGCCGGGTAACTCCCGGTCGGGGCGACCCGAAGGCAAGTGCAACAGAGAGCAGAGTGCCGTGCATGCACGGTGATCGTGAAAGGGTGCGGTAAGAGCGCACCGGCGCCTCTGGCAACAGGGGCGGCCAGGCAAACCCCGCTTGGAGCAAGACCACATAGAGGAGCGTTTGAGGGCGGCCCGCCCGAGGCTCCCGGGTAGGTTGCTTGAGCCCGTTCGTAAGGACGGGCCTAGAGGAATGATCTCTACCCTCCGAGAGGCGACTCGAGGGGGGCACAAAACTCGGCTTACGGGCCTTCTCGAACCCCCACCGGCTCGCCGGTGGGGCACCCCACTTCTCCCCAGGAGGCATGCACCATGGCGGACGAGCAGAGCGAGGCTCTCGCGTACCACGAGAATGGACGCCCCGGAAAGATCGAGGTCGTCCCCACCAAGTCGCTGTCCACGCAGCGGGACCTCTCTTTGGCGTACACCCCCGGCGTCGCCGAAGCCTGCCGCGCCATCCACGCAAACCCTGAAGACGCCTTCCGCTACACCGCCCGCGGCAACCTCGTCGCGGTCGTGACGGATGGCACCGCCGTGCTCGGCCTGGGCAACATCGGTCCCCTCGCCGGCAAGCCGGTCATGGAGGGCAAGGCCAATCTCTTCAAGAAGTTCGCCGACATCGACGTGTTCGACATCGAGCTCGACGTGAAGGGTGCCGATGAAATCGTGGCGGTGGTGAAGGCCATGGCCCCGACGTTCGGCGGCATCAACCTCGAAGACATCAAGAGCCCCGAGTGCTTCGAAGTTGAGCGCCGGCTCCAGGCCGAGCTCGACATCCCCGTCTTCCATGACGACCAGCACGGCACCGCCATCATCAGTGCGGCGGCCCTGCTCAATGGCATGGAGGTCACCGGCAGGGATCTCGCCGAGACCCGCATCGTGTTCTCGGGCGCCGGCGCGGCCGCCCTCGCCTGCGCACGCCTGTACTGCCAGCTCGGTGCACGTCGCGAGAACATCATGATGTACGACTCCGGCGGTCTCGTGCACACCCAGCGGGAAGACCTGTTCCACGAGAAGGAGGCCTTTGCCCAGGCCCCGGCCGACACCAGCCTCACCGAGGCCCTGTCTGGCGCCGACGTCTTCGTCGGGCTGTCCGTGGGCAACATCATCACCGCAGACATGATCATGGACATGGCGCCCCAACCTCTGATCATGGCCATGGCCAACCCCGACCCCGAGATCCCGTACGACGTCGCCAAGGCCGCACGTCCGGATGCCCTGGTGGCGACAGGTCGCTCGGACTACCCGAACCAGGTCAACAACGTCCTCGGCTTCCCGTTCGTGTTCCGTGGCGCACTGGATTGCCGTGCCCGGAAGATCACCGAAGAGATGAAGGTCGCGGCCACCCAGGCCCTCGCAGACCTTGCCAAGGCCGACGTGCCCGATGAGGTCCTCCGTGCGTACGGCCTCACCCGCCTCGCCTTCGGGCCCGACTACCTCATCCCCAAGCCCTTCGACCCGCGCGTGTTGTTGTTCGTCGCGCCAGCCGTGGCCCAGGCCGCCGCTGAGAGCGGTGTCGCCCGTGAGCCCATCGCCGACCTCGAAGGCTACAAGGAGTGGCTCCACGTCCTCGTCGAGCGCAGCCGTGGACTCGTCACGCCGCTCGTGCGCCGGGCTCGCTCCAACCCGTCCCAGCGCATCGTCTTCCCCGATGGGGGCAGCCTCCAGGTGCTTCGCGCCGCACAGATCCTGGCCCAAGAGAAGATCTGCACGCCCGTCCTGATCGGGGCCGGCTGGCGGATCCACAAGCGAGCCCAAGACAACCGCATCGATCTGACCGGCATCGAGATCGTTGAGATCGAGGACCATGTCGAGTTCGATGACATGGCCGACTCGCTGTGGTCCGAGCGGCAGCGAAAGGGCGTGACGCGCACGGCGGCGCGGGCGATGCTGCGTGACCCGATCTACTTCTCCGCGATGATGGTGCGTCGCGGCCTCGCCGACGGCATGGTGGGTGGCCCGGGCCGCCCCTACAAGCACACCCTCAAGCCCGCCCTCAAGGTGCTCGGCACCGACGGTACGCGCGTCGTCTCGGGGGTCTACGCGATGCTGTTCAAGGAGAGGAAGGTCTTCTTCGGTGACTGCACGGTCAACGTAGACCCGTCCGCGGAAGACCTCGCGCAGATCGCACTGAACACCGCCCGCGTCGCCGAGACCTTCGGCGTGAAGCCTCGGGTGGCCCTGCTGTCGTACTCCGACTTCGGCGAGCACCGAGAGGACCCTCGGGTGGCCAAGGTACGGCGGGCCGTCGAGATCGTCCGAGAGCACCGACCGGACCTAGAAATCGATGGCGAGATGCAGGCCGACACGGCCGTCAACCACGCCAAGGTGGAGTCCGGCTTCCCGTTCAGCGCGCTCACCGGGCCCGCCAATGTGCTGGTCTTCCCCGACCTGACCTCGGGCAACATCGCCTACAAGCTGCTGGAGAACCTCGGCAACGTCGAGGCCCTCGGGCCGCTGCTCGTCGGCATCGGCGGGCCCGTGAACGTGATCCCCGTGGACGGCCTCGTCAATGAGATCGTCAACGTCGCCACCTACACGGCCAACCAGGCCCTCGACCGGAAGTAGTCGCACGCCTCAGAAGGCGATGGTGCCCTTGCCCGTCGCCAGATCGATGCCGCGCACGGTGTGGGCGCTGTCGCCGAGGAGATCGAGGTAGACCTGCTCGGCCCCGCCACTGTTGGCGCGGAAGGGGTCGAGGGCCTTGTTGTGCCGCACGGCTTGCAGGTCGGCGAACACGCCGAGGGCGTCGAGCGCCTCCACTGAGCGAACGATTTCGACACCGAGCCGATCGCGAGCCTTTGCATCGGCCTCGGTCCACTCGCACAGACCGTAGGCATCGAACTTCGACAGCGTCTCGAGGGCATGGCCCACAAACTTCAGGCGCTGGTCCTGAAGCACGATGGCCACCGGCCGGCCCTGGCCCTGCTCGCTGGCGAGGATGGGGTCCAGCGTCCCTAGCTCGTGGTCGATCCGCCAGCGGAGCAGGTCACGTTGGGCGCAGACCCGCTCCGGTCCGTCTTCGGGACCAAAGCCTCGCGCCACGGCATGGGCGACACCCTGGATGAGGTGTTGGCCGCCGCAGGTGTAGGCGAGGATTCCCTTGCCATCTTTTCCGGGCATCACGCCCCGCGCCTTCGCCTGCATCAGAGCCGCCGATGCCTGCTCGAGCTCGACGAGCCCTGCCTCGGCAAAGGCGTCCATCGTCATGTCGTGACCGCCGATCGCCGTCCAGCTGTAGCCCTCGGGGGCCCAGGTCGACAGGGCCTGCAGCGCCCACGGCGTGTCGTTCATGTTGCTGAGGCTGGTGCGGTAGCGCCCGCCGGAGCCGGTCACCCAGGTGCGGTGCAGGCTGTGCCGGTACAGGCCGAGCACCGTGCGGGGCGTTCCCACCACGGTCACAGCCCGCTCTGGCCCGACGCCCCCCTCCACCAAGGCCTTCAGGACGAGATCGCTGTGGGGCTCGATCCGGATGTCGCCACGGGACTTCGGAAACGCGACGCCAGGGTCGTCCCCCGGACCGTCCCCTCCAACGTCGACCGTCTCGGCGTACGTGGCGAAGAGATGGTCGATCGCCTGGGTCCCGTTCGTCAGCTCCAGGTCGGCTCCAAGAGCCAGCATGGAGTGTCCGATGGCCCAGGGATTGCTCGGGTCACGCCCATGGTCCTTCACCGCCTTGGCCAGCCGTGCCCTGGCCTTCGTCAGCTCCGGCGATGCGGTCAGCGGGTGGGCCGCTTGGGTGGCCGTGGGCACCGAGACCGCGACCTTCGGCAGTGGCACTTCGCGGTTGGGAGGCGGCGTAGGCACGGCCGCGGGGCTCGGCGCCGCGGCGGTCGGCGACGGTGCCGAAGCCGGCACCGGCGAGGGGGTCGGCTCCGTCGCGTCGCAACCTGTCGCGGCCAGCACGAGTGCCAATGCGGCCCCCCCTGCGCCCACGATGCGCAGCCGGGCGGGACAGCAGAATGCGCGGGCCATCAGCGACTCCCGACGTCGAGGGTGCCGGTCGCAGGCCCTTCCGCCTCGGCGTCGAGCTTCAGCTGCAGCGCATCGGCCTGGATGATCTTGTCTTCGTGGGTCACGAACACCAAGCCGTCGAAGACCGCCAGCCGCGGACTGCTCAGGCTGTAGTTGACGAACGGCACCCGAAAGTCGACCGAGCCCGGCTTCTTGTACTTGATGGCCTCGCCCTTGTCGGTCACGACCCACAGCTTGCCCTTCTCATCCGTGGCCACCGACCAGTCCTGGTGGCCCGTGCCGAGCGTGTCGCCGAGGATGCTGCCAAAACGAAAGCCATCCGCCGAGTACAGGACCAGCTCGCCGCCGTAGACGAGCCCCAGCTTGCCGTTCTTGAAGCCGACCGCGCCACTGGGCACCCCGTCTTCCAGAGCGACCGCGTCGCCGTCGACGGTCCAGGTCTCAGGATCCACGCGGTAAGCCTCGTTGCCCCAGATGGCCACGAGACGCTTCTTGGCGAACACCAGGTGCCCTTCACCGCCCTGCCCTGGCACGATCGGCGAGGTGACCGGTAGTTCGACGACGTGCGAGATGGTGTCGTCGGGCGTGATCACCGACACACGCCCCTTGGCGTCGAGCACCGCCACGGTGTCGCCTTCCTTGCCGTACTTCACCGCCACGGCGACCGGATTGGTGAACTCGCCCTTGGCTGTGCCCGGCCGAGCTCCTGCTGCGTAGTGCTGGCGCGTGCGGTCGAACCACACATCGGTCATCTCGGGCTCGGCACCAAAGGCCTCGTCGAAGCCACCCGTGTCGATGCGATAGCGCTGGACCCGGTGGTTGCCGACGTCGGCCACCCAGACGCCACCAAAGGTATCGACCGCAATGCCCAGCGGCTCACCGAAGGACTGCATGGCCCCCTTGGAGAAGCCTGGCTCGCCCCACGGAGCCACATTGCGCTTCCCTCCCCCCTTGAGGTCCTGGTACGCCGCGAACATCTTGGTCGTCTTCTGCAGATGGGCCTGAAGCGCACCGGTGGAGCGGACCCCCGCCCGAGACACCGCTGGGATGGCGTTCGGGTCCTTCACGGTGAGCAAGAACTCGAGGCTCTTCGTATGGGCGGGGTTCGCAGCCATCCGAAAGCCGTAGGGGATCCGAGGGAGGCGCTCCCGCACGAACGGTGCGCCATCGCTGGCGTACGCCATCAACACCGCCAGGCTCTCCCGGTCGCCGAACTCCTCGGCCTGGATGGCTTCGAAGAGCGACTGTGCCTCGGCGTCGACGGCCTCCCGAGCCTTGGCAGAGGCGTCGCCCTGCAGCCAGGCCAGATGGTCGTCGAGGGCCTTGGGGGTGACGCCACCGACGAAGTTCACCGCCATCTCGGCGACGTGCAGGTCGCTGTACATGCCGCCGTCGTGAATCGCATCGATGGTGAGCCGCAGCGAGCGGGCCTGGGGAGCATCGACCGGCACGTCGAGTCGGATGGGGCCCAGCTTCGCCGGGTCGTCGAAGCGGACCGGCACGACCAGAGGTTCGTCGGCCCCCACATCGATGCTGAGGGTTGCGAGGCGCGGTCGGGGCGTTTCCCGGATGCGGGTGTCGCGACCCGAGAGATCCCCAGGCCAGATGGACACGCTGGAAACGTCGACTGGTCGATCGAAGCGCAGCTCCAGCCACGCTCCCTCGCCGTTGCCACTCTCGCCTTCCGCCCACGACGTGGACAAGAGGCCATCAAAAGCAAGGCTTGCAGCCCGCTTTCCGTCCTCTTCACTCACCGCCTCGCTCGAGGCCTTCGGTGTGGCCGCGCCTGCGACCACAGGCAGCCCGAGCCCTCCACTGAGGATCAGGGCGCGCGTCAGCAGCTTCATCTCGTCACTCTCCCTCGACGGTTCCTTCGGCAGCCCCAACACAGTCGACCCACACCTCATTGCAGATGGGCGGGAAGATGGTGGTCAGGTCACCGTTCTCCGGACACGTGGCGGGCAGCAGCGATTCCAGGCACTGCTTCGCCCGCTTCTTCTTGTACTTGCAGCCTTGCCAGCCAGAGGTCAGCGCATCGCCTTCGAGGGCTTTGCACTCTTCCATCGAGTCGATCCCGTCGAACTGCTGCGTGGCAGACACCCCACAGTCGAGCCAGGCCTCGCAGAAGTGGTCCGTGTACACCGCCACGAACTCATCCTGCTCGACGCCGCCACAGCCGACACCGGCCACGGCCGCGGCCACGGCCCATCGAATCCACGTGCTGCGCATGCCGACCTCCACGCCGTGCAGCCTACCCGGAACGAGCCTCTGCTGCTGGCCGAGCCCAAAAACAAAGATGCCCCGCATGCAAAAAAGCAGGCGAGGCATCCATGGGCGGGTCGAGCGCGAACGCCCAACCCTAGACCATCAACCGCAGACGCTGCCGCAGTCGGACGGAGCGGTCGGGTACGTGTCGTCGGAGCCCTCGATGAGGGGCTCACAGGTCCAGTTCTCGACGTCAACACATGCCTTCGCAGAGGCCTTGTCGAAGGCACAGGAGCTCGTGCCACCATCGGTGCCACCGGTGGAGGTGTCCGCATCGCAGACGGCCGAGATGTCGGCGGTACAGCCGGCGCCACAGTAGGCCTCGAGGTACTTCTCACCGAAGTTGTCCTCGTTCACGCCACCGCAAGCTGCCAGAAGCACGGAAGAAAAGATGAACAGGTTCCGCATGGTTGTCTCCTCTCAAGGTTGGCGGCCTCAGCCGCACGGAGCCGCTCTCCGGCTCTGCCCCCTCTTACAACCTCCATACAAAGCTGTCCAGTGAGCGAGCGATCCACGGCGGTGACTCATGGGTGACGCGGCGGCTCCGTGTCGCCGTCGACGCCGATGCCCACTGGTTCGACGGCATCCCACTTGTGCGACCCACGAATCGATCGGAGAGGTTGCAGAAGCTCGTCCATCCCGGCGGTATCCGAGGGTTCGAACGTGTCCTGCAGTGCGAAAGACCACAAAGGCCCCCCCGGCAGCACGCCTCCTCTGAGGTGTCGCTCGGTTCCCAACACACTGGAAAGGTTGTGCTGAGTGAAGTCATTGCGGAGATCCAGGTCCATGATTCCGCCCGAGAAGCCACCGACCACCGCGCCAGGCCTCGGCATCCACCAACAGGTGGCCGGGGTGTACTGGGACCAGAGCTCGTGGGTGACCGTCTCCCGAAGCATCTGGAGGACCTCTGGACACTCCCTGTCCACCATGGCGCAGGTGTCGAGCACGGCCACGAGTCCCTCCCCTCGGGTCGCGGCCGGGGTGGAGCGAGGGGGGTCGTAGTAGCCGCCGAAGTAGTCGGGGTGGGTGGCCACCTTGTGTCGGTTCCGATCGGCTTGGTAGGCCACCGCATCGGCGAGGGCCAAGCTGTGCGTCACGTAGCGGGGGTCGTCGGTGTGCTTCACCAGGTGAGACAGCGCGATCATCAGCCAGTGGTCGTTGGCGAGCTGCTTGGGGCCCTTGCCCGCGTCTCGGACATCGATGAGCCAGTCCGCGCCGCGGGTCGCGGTGTCGAGCCACAGAGGGTCGGGGTCGAGGGCGTACAGCTGGGCCAAGCCCAGGAGGGCCTCCCCTGGGTAGTAGGCGCTGGTGCGGTCCCGGGGCGGGCCGCCCGGGGTCTGGTTCGCGAAGTACACGAACTCACCCGTCTCCAGCTGCTGGCTGACCAGGAAGCGAGCGTATGCGCGTGCATCCTCAAGATGCTCGTCGCTCCCGGTGGCTTGCATGTGCTGGGTCATCATCACCAGCGCCAACCCTGCGCCGCCGAGCTTGATGTGCCGAGACTCGTTGACCCACAGCACCTCGCCCCCGCCGAAGGGCCCGTGCCGAACGTCGCGACGGCTGTTGGACAGCAAAAAGCCGATGGCCCCCTCGGCCGCGCGGAGCCACGGCTCGTGCTCGAAGCGCTGGTACGCCTGAAGGAGGGAGTAGGTGGTGCCTCCGTGGCGCAGCATGTTGTAGCCCGGACGCTCGACCCCCTTCGGCACGTCGAAGAGGTAGCGTACGCGACCGTCGGGCCCCACGGTGCTCGCCAGGTGATCCGCTGCCCATGCGGCCCGACGGGCCAAGACGTCGACGGCCACCGAGGGCCGCTCGAAGCCGTGCACACGAAAGACGTGGAGGGAGCCACCCGAGCCGTCCTCGACCCAGCTCACCGTCCGAAAGCGATGCAGAGGCAAGGCCGTGATGTCGGCGACTCGCTCCTCCGATGGCATGCGTCGGGCAAGCTCGGAGCGCAGCACGTCACCACGGAAGGACTTGTCCTCCTCCCCACCTCCATACACGGTGGAGGTCAGCACGTGGCTCGGAGGGAGGACCGCGCCACCTGCGCGGTAGCCCCAGACCCCAGGGTCTCGCTTGCGGTGCCCCGGTTCGGCCCAGTCGACCTGGGTGTCGAGGACCTCGACGTCCACCGACAAGCGCGGACCTTGACCGCCGGCGGCGCGCGCGGCCTGTGCTGCGGACGCGACGACGGCGGCGAGGGTCGGGCCCGTCTCGACACGCCGGCACGTGGGCGCGCGCGGCGCCTCATACGCACACACGGTCACGGGGTGGACGGGGAGCGTTCCGAGCACGTCGGCCTCGACCGGCGGTCCTCCGTCGAAGACACTCCGGGCCACCCCCAAGAGCGCATCGCCGACCTCTCCACGACGAAGGGTCACCGGAAGCGCGTCGTCTTGTATGTAGGAGGGTGAGCCCAGCGCCCCGACCGGCAGGCCCCCTTCGAACCACCAAACTCCTGCGCCTGCGACCAACCCTCCGAGGCCCACGCCTAGCAGGAACACGCGCCCGAGACCGGCCGAGTTGCCCGCCATCGTCATCTTCGCCTCACGAGTCGTCGAGGGGCAGCGACTGCTGCATCGCGTCGAAGCGCTCAGGATCCCAGTGGAGGCGGCACCGCGCCTCGTAGGTGTCGCTCGCTCCGAGCACTACTTGATCGTCCCGCTGCACGAGCCGCTGGCTCCGGTTCGCAGGCGAGCCACACACCATGCACACCGCGAGGGTCTTGGTGACGTACTCGGCCACCGCCATGAGGCCCGGGATCGGGCCGAAGGGCTTGCCGCGGTAGTCCTGATCGAGGCCGGCGACGACGACCCTACGCCCATCGTTGGCCAGGCGCTCGACGACGTCGATGAGGGTCTCGTCGAAAAACTGAGCCTCGTCGATGCCCACCACCTGAGCGTCGCCGACCAGACGAAGCATTTCCGCAGGAGAGCTCACGGGACGGCAAGGGTAGCGAGCGTCCGAGTGGGACACCACGTCGTCCACGGCGTACCGCGTATCGACGGCTGGCTTGTACATCACGACCCGCTGAGTGGCGTAGCGAGCGCGGTTGAGCCGGCGGATCAGCTCCTCGGTCTTGCCAGAGAACATGCACCCGGTCACGACCTCGATCCACCCGGTGCCCACCGGGTACGCCCGCGGCATCATGGCTCCTCCACATCCGAAGGCAACCCGGCGCCGGCGCCCCACCAGCGTAGGGTCACCTGCACCGCGCCTCGTTCCTCTTCGCCATTCGAAGGAACGGGTGCGAAGCGACGGCACGGCGGAGAGAGCTGCGCCACTCCCCGAGACCAGGGGTTGTCGTACGCGAAGGCCTCGGTGCCTTCGGCACTCGGGGAGGTCCACCACAGCCCTACGAGGTAGCGGCACACCGGGTCGGAGAACAGGGAGCGCCCGTTCGGACGGAAGCGGGCCTCGTAGCTCCCCTGGGACGCCATGATGGCGTCCGCTGTGCCGTAGAGGAGCTGCTCCACGTAGCCCCGGGGCAGTCGCCAAGGCCCATCGCTGGCCAGGCTGACCACCACGGGCAACTCACCGAGAGACTCTTCCAGCTGCACGGCGAGATCCACGACCTCAGAGTCCACGGCGGCGAGCCGCTCCAGCGCGTCCACGGGCCCCACGGTGAGGACGCGAGGTTCTCCGGCGCCTCCACCCTCTACGAGCGTGAGCTCGAAGGCGATGTCTCCGTCTTCGTACACCGCGTGCTTCTCGTGCCGCTCCCCGCGCTCCACCGCAGAGAGCCACAGGCTCACGGCACGAGCGATCCCGTCGACGTCGATGCCCTCCGGGAGCGCTCGGCGCACGAACAGGACGTAGCGGCGATGGGCAAACGTCCGGTCGAGCCGCTCGCAGAGCTGCTCCAACGCCTCCTCGCACCCCCAGCGCGGTCCCGGGCTGGGCACGGGCACCACCGCCAAGCCGACCCGAGCCCCAGCTTCGTCGATGATCTCGATCACATCTTCGGCGAGCAGCCCACCCACTCTTCCTCCCGCGTGCTCCACGAGATGGCAGGCGCGGATCACCCCCATGCCCCACAGCGCCCGCTCGGGGTCGCTGAGCGCGGACAGGACGGCGAGGACCACTTCCTCAGGGAGCTGCGCCAGGACGGCACCGGAGGCCGAAGCCTCTTCGGGCGTCAGCTGCGACGTCCACGGGGCGTCCGGATCGGACAACACATCGCGCAATCGCGGGGGCAGGTCAGGCATCGCGGCGCCTATACCTCGGTCCTACGTGAATGTCGCAGGAGCCAGGCAATGGAATCACGGAGCCTCCGGCTGCGGACGGGCCCACACGGGGCGTCGACGCCGCGGCTCCCGCGCGGCCTCTTCGGTGCGAGGCGCCATTCGGGGTGGTCGCTGCAGGGGCTCGAAAGCCACCTCCGGAGGCGGCTCCACGGCGGAACGGCGCACCAAGACCGAGGGGCCGTCGTCGTCCTCCAGCACCTCTGCTCCCTCCGCGACGATCCCAGTCGCGGGGTCCGCCGGCACCCGAACGAGCTCGTCGGCTAGAGAGAGTGCGAAGCCCGCTTGGGCGCCTTCGGCGGCGACCTCAGCCGCACCACGGGCCGCCGCGATCCATGCCGGCAGTGCGCCAGACGAGCCGGCGAGGCGAATCCGCTGGTTGGTCATGGGCCGGTTGTCGTCGTAGCCGACATAGGACCCGACGGCCCAGGCGCCGTCGACCACGAAGCCCCCCTCCCCCACCGCGGGCACGAAGCCGAGGAACGCCGCGTTCTTGAAGTCGTTGGTCGTGCCCGTCTTTCCGCCGACGGGCACGTCGACGCCGTGGGCTCGGACGGTGCCATGGGCACGGCGGCCGGTGCCATGCTGGACGACGTTGCGCAGAATGTCGGCGGTGAGATGGGCGGTGACGGTGGTCGCGACGTCCACGGGCTCGGGCGTCGCGCGGTACAGAATGTGGCCGTCGACATCCCGGATCTCCGCGATCAACGCCGAAGGCGTCTGGATCGGGTCGATACGACCTGAGCGTCCCACCCCGGGGATCGACCATGCGTGCCCGCTCACCAGTCCCTGGTAGACGCTGGCGGACTCCTCCAAGGTGATCTCGCTGGCACCGAGCGGAAGCGAGAGCACAGGCTGAAGCTCGGTCTGAACGCCGTACTGCTCGGCGAGGGACGTCAGGTAGCGCAGGGACAGGAGCACCCGAAAGTCTTGGAACCAGTAGAGCAACTCCGGCCCGTACAAGTCGAGATCATCCTGCAGCTCCAAGGCCAGCTTGCGCCGCTGCAGCACGGCTTCGACGGCCTCCAGGGTGCTGGCGTGCACACGGTCCTCGAGCAGCACGTCGGCGAAAGCCAGCGGCCCGAACGGCGTCCGCTCCACGCGCCCCGGGCGAGAGGGGCGTGGCGGCCGACCCGGCTGCGCGCCCGCCGGGTCGGAGGAAGGCTCCGGGCGGGTCCAGGGCCATCGCCGGCGACGAGGGGCCTGCTCGGCAGGGTCGACCGAGCCGGCCATCGGAGCGTCTGGCTTGGCGAAGGGATCCCGCAGCCCTGGGATCCCGAGGGGTTGGCGCCACCCCTGGGCTTCCACGAACGCCTCGTCGGGCACCACGAACCCATCGGGGATGGTCCCGCAGGCCACCTTCAGCGTCGGCCGGTCGGATCCCTCCGCCGGGGCATCCACCAGCACCGAGAGGTTCGGCACATTGGCAGCGACGGGCGCCTTGCGCTCCTCTAGGGCCTTCACGAGCGCCTCGTGTTGGGCCCGGCAGGTCTCCAGCTGCCCGCGGAGGGTCACCCAGTTGTTGTCGAGTGCAGCCAGCTTCCACGCTCGGGTCGACGGCCCTTCCCGCTCTGCCCGGCTCCGCTCCCGCTGGTAGCCCCATCCGTACAACAGGCTCTGAAGCGCGAGCTCATCCTCCGGGTGCTGGAGCGACGCCACGCTCGCCAGCACTTCCTGCCGAGCCTGGAGGAACAACGCCTCTGAGACGCGAGACCGGGTGGGCAGCACGCCAGCCTTCTGGATGCGGGTCCGAAAGTCCTCCTCGGACTCCTCCGGCCGTCGCGCCAAGTCGAGGGACTGGGCCAGGGCGCGGACCTGCTCTCCGTCGAGCCGGTCGGTCAGGTGGTAGAGGAGCCAGATCGACGCCAGGTTCTCGCTGTTCACGCCGGCCCAACTCATGCTGACCGCGGGGGCGGGGGTGTGGTCCGGCCGGGGCGCATAGAAGGTCGTGCTGAACGGGAAGATGTTTCGCCGGTTGTCCAGCACGTCGTCGGGAGACCAGCCCAACTGAAGGGCCGCATGGAACACCAGGGGCTTCCACGTCGACCCGTACTGCCTGAGGGCTGTCGCCCGGTTGAAGTTCCGGTTGTCGTTGCCACCCACCATGGCTCGAATCTGTCCGTCCTCGAGCACGATGGTGGCGCCTTGCAGCTCGGGTCTCACCTCGAGGTCGCAGCGCGCGGTCCGCTCGCCGTCCTTCTCCGTCACGTCCCGCACGCTGGCGAGCACGACCGCCTCGTCGGGCAAGGCCTCGACGAACGCGTCCACCTCGGCGGTCGACGCCTTGGCACTCTTGCTGCCGACCTCACCCCGCTTCGCAACGACGGCGAGTCGCACGACCCCATCTCGGTCGACCGTGCAGGCATGGCCGCCTAGGTCGAGAAGCAGTCCGCCGTCGACGTGAGAGGTGATGCGTCCCACGCGGTAGTGGTGGGGCTCGGGCGGATGGTCCGGGTCGAAGCGCGGCCCCGAGTGACCCTCCAGCAGAAAGTCCGCCGGCCCAAGCGCCTCCATCCACGCCCCGACCTCGGTGAGATGGTGCCACAGGCCGTAGGACGCCTCCAGCTGGACCCCGGGGTCGAGGGTCGTGACGATCTGGAGCCCAGCGGTCGCCGGGTCCTCGATGCCTTCGGCCTGGAGCAGTTCCTTGAAGGGGCTCTCGTCCAGTCGCCGCGCAACCTCGTCGAGGACCGCCGAGGAGTCGTACCGAAAGGAGCCGCGCTTGAACGGCAACTCGAAACCGTCCTCCAGCAACGTGCGCGCTTCCTCTCGGATCCGCCCGGACTCCATCAACCGAGCCGCGTGGGCCTCGTCGCCCGCCGTCGTGCCATCCGACCGAGGTCCCGACAGGTTCTCGATGGGTTCGTCGAGCAGGCGCTGCAGTACATAGCGGGTACGGGTGTGGGCCCGTTCCTTGGCACGAGCACGACGGGCCTCGTCCCCGTAGAAGGGGTCGTAGTAGGCCGGTGCCTTCACCAGCCCGGCCAGGAAGGCAGACTCCAGCGTGCCGAGCTCCGAGACGTCCTTGTCGAAGAAGTGCCGGGCCGCGATGCCCAGCCCCCGCCCGTTCCCGGTGACGTGGAACTGGTTCGCATACAGCTCGAGGATCTCCTCCTTGCTGTAGTGAGCCTCCAATTTGAGGGCGTTGACCAACTCGATGAGCTTGGCCTTGGGGCTACGATCCGGGCGGTAGTAGATGTTCTTCGCCGTCTGCTGCGACAGCGTGCTGCCTCCGGCCACCACGGTGCCGGCCTTCACGTTGTCCCGCATGGCCCGCGCGATGCCTTTGAGGTTGACGCCGGCATGGTTCCAGTACCCGCCGTCCTCAGCCGCCACGATGCCCATGACGTAGGCCATCGGCAGCTGGTCGAAGCGGACATGTTGGCGATGTTCCTCGTCGAAGAACACGCCGACGGGCGTGAGGCCGTCGGCGTAGAGCACGGGGGTCTCTTGCGCGATGATGGCGTCGATGTGGCCGCGGTCGAGATGGGGGCCGGGGTGGTCGACGATGTAGTGCTGGTAGGACCAACCGAGCCCGACGCCGCTGGCGACGAGTGCCACGAGTCCTACGCCGGCGGCCGTGAGCCCCCCAGCCATCCCCAAGGACAACACCTTCGCCAGGCAGCCCCCCATGCATCCCTTTCGTTGCCCTTCAGCCATCGATGGACCTCCTCGACGCCGCCTCGCGGATCAGCGCCTCCGTCTCGTTCACCATGCGAGAAGCGGGCCAGGGCGCAGCGAGCTCCCGCCACTGCTCTGGTGAGCGAGCGTCCCAGGCGTAACGCAGCGCCTCGGCGAACCCTTCCACATCCCTCGGATCCTGCACGCGGAGCCGGCGATCGACAAGCAGCTCACTGGCCCCGTCCCGCCCGCTCGTGACCGGGGGGACGCCGGCTGCCAGGGCTTCCAGGACCGCGTTGGCGCTGGGGTCGTATCGGGACGGGGACAACAGCGCGTCCACGGCGGGCAGCACCCGAGCCGGGTCCACCGCTCCGAGGCGCTCGGCCCACGACGGGAGTGCGCCGATGCTCGTGCCGGCAACCCACAGCCGGTCCTGTGGGGCTGCGGCCCTCCGAAACGCGGAAAGGGCTACGTCGAGGCCCTTTCTCGCGCCTCCATGACCCAAGAAGAGCGCCACTCGTCCCCTGACGCCTCGGGCCGCACGAAACGCCCTTCGTTCGCCGTCGTCGGGCCGGAAGCGCGCGAGGTCGACACCGTTGCGAATCACCCGCACCCTCGACCGGGGGAGGCCGTGGAACGCTCGAGCCTCCGCTGCGACCCGCTGCGCGTTGCACAGCACGAAGCCGGCGCGACTCGCCACGTCCCGATCCAGCCGAAGCTCTCGCCGATCCCGCGCCCGCAGTCTGAGCACACGCATCCGATCCGGCGCCGCATCGAGCCAGGCAGCGTGCACGCCTCCCCCCAACCGAGCAATGTCTGCCCCTGGGAGCCGCTCGAACGCGAACAGCACGTCGACGTCGGGATGGCCGAGGAGGCTCCGCCCCTGGACCAGCGCACGGCGGGACCGTGGAAGCCTCGCATCCGACGGACCGGTGCGGCTCCACACGCGGACGTCGTGGCCCCGAGCACGAAGCCCCTGCACCAGCAACCACGCCTGACCTCCAGACCCCTGCCCCGAGCCGTACGTTCCTACGACGACCCCGATGCGAAGCGTTGTGCCCGCCACCGTCTCCCCCATTTCATGCCGCAGTACAGCGCACCCAAGCCAGCCACGGCCAGACCTGCTCGCCCATCTCTAAAACCTGCTCTCAAGAGATAGGCGTCGACGAATCGTAGCGGTGGTCGGGCCAACACGTCTCCGAGGGTCGCCGAGCGACCTTCTCGGCCGAGCTCGTCGGACGCCAGGCGGCTGTAAGAGCGCACCGTGTTCCAGTGCTCGCTGAGGTCTCGGTAGGGCTCGTGCCCCACGTGCCCGGTCAGGTCCCGCACCGCACCAGGCACCTGCAGGTGCTCGTGCACCCGAGCGACGGACCAGTGGCCGCGCCCTCGCCGCACCAGGCGGAGCTGCCGATCGGGGTAGGCGCGTCCGTGCGCCAACGGGCGTCCCAGCCATCGGTTCCGCCTCGGGAGCCGGGCCCCATCCGCGTCGGGGGCCACCAGGAACGCTTCGATGGCTTCTCGCCCGTCGGCCTCCAGCCACTCGTCGGCGTCGAGGAACAGCACCCAGTCGTGGGAGGCCAGCACCAGTCCGCGGTTTCGCTGCGCCCCGAACCCCGGCCAGTCGGCGTGCACCACCCGCGCTCCGTGGGCACGGGCGATCCGAGGCGTGCCGTCCCTGCTGCCGCTATCGATCACCAGCCGCTCGGCGGCCCATGCGACGGAAGCCAGGCAGCGACCGAGTCTGTCTGCCTCGTTCCGCGCGATCACCACCACCGACAGCACACCGTCTCCTGCTCCCAGCGCCTTGACGCTCTGCGTCACGGAGATAAGCAGCTGCCGGCTTGGCGCCATACCCAAGTGGTTAAGGGAGAGGTTTGCAAAACCTCTATGCCCCGGTTCGAGTCCGGGTGGCGCCTCCACTCCTCCCCCTGCTCCCACGTCCCACGTAGGTCGAGCGCCCCACGGACCCCTCCACCACATGGCGGAGGCTGTTCGCTCGTCCGCGCGCTATGCCAACGGCGGAGGACCCGACCGCGATGAGGCTGCCGCGCCGACACCCCTGGAGTGCCTGGAAGCGGGTCTCGAGCGCCGTGGGTGCGTCGTGCCTGCTCGCCTTCAACCCATCCCTCTCGATGGCGGCCCCCGACGACGATGCCCCCCCCGCGGAGGAGGCACCCGTGGAGGAAGACCTCCCCATCACGGTGATGCCGTCCATCGATCCCGAGAGCTACGTCGCGCCGGTCGTGTCCGATGCCGTGCTCGCGACCCTGCCCCTCGAGCAGACCACCGCCACGGTCGAGGTGCGGATCGGCCTCCTCGCCGACGGGACCGTGGCCAACGTGGAGGTCGTCGAGAGCGACGGGGACGCGTTCGGCCAAGCGCTCGTCGACGTCATCCCGCAGTGGAGCTGGGCCCCCGCGCGCACCAGCGCCGGTCCCGTCGACGCGACCTTTCCCTACACCTACACCTTCGACATCGAGCGCACCAAGGTGCTCCCGGTCAACCTCACCGGCGTGGTCCGAGAAATGGCCACCCGCAACTTGCTGTCCGAGGTGTCGGTCAGCGTGCAGGTGGTCGTGGACGGAGACGAGGGCAGCGAGTCCGTCGAGTTCAACGCCACCACCGACAGCGATGGCCGCTTCGAGCTCCGGGGCGTTCCCGCGGGCCTGCAAGCGGTGCGTCTGGTTCACGGCGGTCACAAGGTCGAGCAGACCGAAGTGCAGATCGTCGATGGCGAAGGCACCGACGTGAAGCTGTGGATGAACCGCAGCGGTCTGTCGGAAGAACTCGTGGTGGTCGGGGAGCGGGAGAAGGAGGAGGTCAGCCGCTACACGTTGTCGATCGAAGAGATCAAGCGGATCCCAGGCACCTTTGGTGACCCGGTGAAGGTCGTGCAGACCCTTCCGGGCGCCGCTCGAACCCCGTTTGGTACGGGCCTGCTCGTCATCCGCGGCGCAAACCCAGAAGACAGCGGCGTCTACATCGACGGCATTCGGATCCCGATCATCTACCACCTCACCGGAACCACCTCGGTCATCTCCCCCGAGCTCATCGACTCCGTCGACTACCTCCCTGGTGGCTACGGCGTGCAGTACGGCCGCACCATGGGCGGCACCATCGACGTGAAGACCAAGCGTGACTTCGGCGACGACCCGAAGCTGGTGTGGGGAACCGACATCCTCGACTCCCAGCTGTTCTTCGAAGGCAAGGTCGGCAAGAACAAAAAACACGGCCTCGCGGTGGGCGCACGCCGCTCCTACATCGACGTGTTCATTCCAATCTTCACGAGTGGCACGGGCTTCACCATCAAGCCCCGCTACTGGGACTACCAGCTCAAGTGGGCGCCCCAGCTCGAGGGCGACACCCAGGCCTCCATCTTCTGGTATGGCTTCGACGACAAGCTCACGGTCGGCACCCCAGATGACGTGGCCCAGGGGGCCGACCAGGACACTCAGGGCGACCTCGGGATTCAGTACAACTCCCATCGAGTCGTCGGGCGTTGGCGCAAGGAGTTCAATGAGCGCGTCGCCCTAGAGTTCACTCCCTCGGTCGGCATCGACACCAGCAACCTGGGGCTGGGCAACGCCTTCACCTTGAAGAACGGCACATGGCTCGGCAACGTGCGCGGACAGCTGGAGTGGCAGGCATCCGACGCCGTGGAAGTCGTCCCGGGCTTCGACGTGTACGGGGGCTTCTGGTGGTTCGAGTTCGCCAGCGCTGTGAGCTTCGAGGCCGCCGAGGACCCCCTGGCGGAAAGGGAGCCCGTGGGCTTCGACGGCCAAGGCAACTTCTGGTCCCCCGACCCCTTCGTGAAGTTCAACCTTCGTCCACTCGACCACCGGGACCGTTGGCTCGTCACCCCCGGTGTGCGGCTGAACACCACCTTCCTCTCCACCGCTGGCGAAATCTCGGGAGGCGACGCCCGACTGAACTCGGTCACGCAGTCCCTCGACCCCCGCATCCTGAGCCGCTTCGAGGTGGTCCCCGAGCGATTCGCACTGAAGGGCGCGACAGGCTTCTACCACCAGCCGCCCCAGCCCCAGGAGGCTGTAGGCGTCGGCACCGCGGCGAACGTCGGCTACGAGCGCAGCTGGGCGTCGAGCCTGGGCTTCGAGCAGCGCATCAACCAGGCGGTCCACTACAACGTCGACGTCTTCTACCGTTCGATGGACCGCCAGATCGTGTTCAACGAAGCATGGACGGGCTTTGGCAGCAATCCCTTCGTCAACGAGGGACTCGGCCGGGCCTACGGCATCGAGACCATCCTACGACACGACCCGACCAATCGCTTCTTCGGCTGGATCTCGTACACGTTGTCGCGCTCCGTTCGAAACGACTACCCGTCGAGCTGCGAGTATCCGGAGGGCGACGACTTCTTTGGAACCGGGGACTGCTGGACCCGCTTCGACTTCGACCAGACCCACATCCTGTCCGCTCAGGGAGGCTACGACCTCCCCTACGACTTCGGGGTCTCTGCTCAGGTGCAGTACGTCACGGGCAACCCCTTCTCCCCGTACAACGCCGGCGTCTACGATGCCGACTCCGACCTGTACAACGGCTTTGCCGTGGGGCCGGAGAACTCCGAGCGCCTGCCCCCCTTCGTACAAACCAGCCTGCGGGCCGACAAGCGCTTCACGTTCAAGTCGTGGCAGCTCGAGACGTACGTCGACCTCCTCAACGTGGTCCGCGGTGTGAACCCCGAGTTCACCATCTACAATTATGACTTCAGCGAATACGCCTACGTGCGAGGCCTTCCGTTCATCCCCAACATCGGCATCGAGGCGGAGTTCTTCCCATGAGTCCCACCCTCCCGCTGTGGATGCGCGCATCGATCGGAGCCTTCGTGGCCGTCCTGATGGCTCAAGGCTGTGTGATCGGAAGCGAGAAGTACCCACGCCCGCGGGACCTCAACCCCACCTCCCTGGTCGACCGGACCCGGGTGCTCTCGGTGGTGGCCGAGCCCCCCGAGATGCGCCCGGGGGAGCGGGCCACGTTCCGCGCCCTGGTCGCGACGCCGGGTGCCGATACGCCCGAGGATGGGGGCCTCACCAAGCTCTGGCTCGCCTGCCCGGTCGACGACGCCGGGAATGGCTTCGGCTGCGTGGTCGACTTCGACAACCTCGACATCGAAGAACTCGGGCCCGCCGAGCTCGCGGAGCTGGGCTTCATCGGCTTCGAGCCCGGCCTTCCTCCCGCCTACACCGCCCCCGACGACCTCCTCGATGGGCTGGAGGAAGAGGAGCGCCTCGAGGGCCGCTACGTCAACGTCCAAGTGACGGCGCTCCCCGACGAACTGCTCGAGACCACCGGCACGGGCGCGGCCCCCGCGCTCGACTTCAACGAGGTGGAGGTCGCCTACAAGCGCTTGGTCGTGAGCGAGGCGCTGACCCCCAACCAAAACCCCTCGATTCGCACCTTCACGGTCGACCGGGTGGAGGTGGGCGCCGAGACCTTGGTCGAGGTGGACGCGGAGCAGAGCTACGAACTCGGCGTGCTGCTTCCGGACGGCGCTCGCGAGGCCTACGTCTTCGTCAACTCCGATGGAGAGGAGGAGCAGCGGGTGGAGGAGCCCTACGTCGCCTGGTACGCGACGGCGGGCGACATGACCGAGGAGGTCACGCTGTACCCGTACTTGGAGGCGACCTGGGTAGCTCCGGCAGAGTCGGGAGAGACAGGCACCTGGTACGCCGTCCTCCGCGACCGTCGAGGGGGACAGGCCTTCTGGGTTCAGCGGTACATCGTGCGCTGAGCGACGGCAGCAGCAGGCGTGTCCGAAACTGTCCACAATCGAACGCCCTCGGTCGCCGACCTCCCGGCCGTCCACGCCCGAACCCACCGCATCGGAGCCGAAAGGTGCCCCCGACGTCGATCCATTCACCCCGTCGACAAACACTTGACACGTCCTACCCACGCCATCCGATGACCGGCCTTCCACCGATTCCAGCCATGGCACCCGCCGCGGACCCTGTTCCGAGCGGACGATCCGCGGCCTGCGTGCTATGGTCCCGCCGCTGCAGGATCCCCCGACGACCTGCCGTTTCTCCGGAGAAGGTTGGATGAACCCCTTGCCTCGCAACATCGGCCGCACCGCCGGCCACCGCGGAACCTCGGGTCTCGCGCGCTCGGCTCGCAGGTTTGCGGCCGCCGTCGTGGTTTCTCTCGGACTGCCCTACTTGGGCGGAACCGAGGCCCACGCCGCCGATGACGAAAGCCCCGGCCTGGAAGCCCTGGACTCGTTCCGGGAGCCCAGCCCGGACCGAGATGCCGTCCGGAACCGCTTCTTCCTGAAGCAGGGCCGCTTCGAAGTCGCGCCGTTCTTCGGGTACGTCCCGAACAACGCGTTCGCTCGGCGGCTGGTGGCGGGTGGCAACCTCGCCTACCACCTCACCGAGACGCTGGCCGTCCAAACCCAGTTCGGGTTCTCCCCTGACGGCAACGAAGGCGACGTCAAGCAGCTCACCTCCGTGCTCCTCGACCGTGCCTACAACGGCAACGGCAACGTGCAGCAGTTCACCCCCGGCGGGGCTCCGGTGGAGCGCAAGCCGTTCCAGCAGCCCTTCGACAAGGTGCAGCTCGCGGCCACTTTCGGGGTCTCCTGGGCGCCGATCTACGGCAAGATCAACCTGGTGGGCGAGACGGTCCTGAACTTCGACCTGTACGGCTCCCTCGGGGCCGGCATCGTGACCAAGCGGAACTACGTCGCCACCTACGACGAAGCGGCCACCGAAGAGATGCGCGCCGCTGGCGACATCATGAACCTCACGGTCCTCGAGAACGAGGTCAAGGTCGCGCCCAGCATCGGCCTGGGCGGCAACTTCTTCTTGAACCAGTTCATCGCGCTCAAGCTCGACGCTCGTTCGGCGTTCTACGTCGACAACAAGCCTCAATACGACCCCGATATCCCCGTCGCCGAGCAGCGGCTCTACAACAACTTCGTCATGTCGGCGGGCCTCGGCTTCTTCTTCCCGAAGATGAAGCCGCGCCTGTACGTGTACTGATGGAGGCCTCTTTGCACCGCGTCCTCTCCGCCCTTGCCGCCGTCAGCCTGCTGTCGGTCGCAGCACCGGCCCTCGCCCAGAGCGAGACCGATCTGCCCGACGACATCTTCGGCGACGACGACCTCACCACCGCCTCGCCCACCGTGGCGCAAGAGCGGGAGCAGCTGCTCTCCGATGCGGCCACCGAGGAGATTCAGCTCCCCGAGGCCGACAAGAAGAAGCGCGTCATCCAGACGCTGCAGCGCAAGTCGTTCATGAAGATTGGCCGCTACGAAGGCGGCGTAGGGGTCGGGTTCGTCACCAACGACCCCTTCGTCAACCGGTACCTGCTGGGCGGCCATTTCGCGTACCACGTCACCGAGATCTTCGCGGTGGAGGCCGAGGGCGCCTTCTCGCCGGACTTCGGCGAGGGAGACTGGAAGCCCATCACCGACCAGATCATCAACAACAACGAAGTCACGCCGGACATCTCGAAGATTCAGTTCTACGCGAACGCGAACTTCCAGTTCTCCCCGATCTACGGCAAGGTCGCCGTGGGTCAGGGCCGCATCGTGAACTTCGACATCTTCGGCCTCTTCGGCTCCGGCATCGTCAACACGGCCGACCAGATCGACCTCATCGAAGAAGACCAGAACGAAGCGGCCATCGCGACCGAGTCGCAGATTCACCCCACGCTCAACTACGGCGTCGGGACACGCATCATCTTCTCGGAGGCCTTCGCCTTCCGCTTCGAAGGCCGCGGTCTGTCGTACATCGAGGTCATCGAGTCCACGACCCTCGAGATGAAGAACAACTTCACGATCATGGCCAGCGCCTCCTTCTTCTTCCCCGGGATGAAGTGATGTCCTTTCTGAAGCGCATCTGTCGCGCCACCATCCCTCTCGCGCTCCTCGTGGCCCCGGCCGTGGCCTCCGCCATGACCTGCGACGACGTCATGAACATGGTGTCGGTCAATGTCCCCGACGAAATCGTGATCAACACGATGAAGGGAAGCGGCACCAAGTTCACCACGGCCGACGTGCAGTGCCTCCAGCAGCGCGGGGCCCCCCCGACCATCGTGTCGGCGGCTCAGTCCACCATGGCGCCTGCGGCCCAGCCCACGCTGCCCCAGCCCGTGCCAGGCACGGTGACACCGCCCCAGCCCCAGCCGCTTCCGCAGCCCACCGGCACGCCCCTGGGCGGGCAGCTGCCCCCCGATGTGGGTCCGGGAGACCCCTTGGGCCCCGAGCCCGCTGGTGGCGGCCCGGATGTGCTCGAGCAGCTCATCGAGAACCAACGCCAGGGCAAGAACCTCACGGCCTCCAAGGGCTTGTTCGACCTTCTCGCTGGGAACTCCTTTCCCGAGCACGAGACCAAGATCCAGTACTACCTGGCCAAGTCCCTCGAAGACCTCCAGATGCTGCACTCGGCGCAGTACTACTACATGGAGGTCGTCCGTCGCGGACCCCGCAACCCGTACTTCAAGTACGCGCTGCCCAAGCTCATCGGCATCGCCCAGATCACGGGCAACGACGCCGAGTTGCTCCGCGTCGTCGACAAGATTCCGCCGGAGAGCTTCCCCCGCGGCGCCAAGAACCACCTGTACTACCTCATGGGCCGCAAGCTCTACGAGAAGGGTGAGCTGGCCCAGTCGGCCCAGTACTTCCAGCAGGTCTCGGCCAAGTCCGAGCTGTTCATGCGCGCCAAGTACTTCGAGGGAATCATCAACACCGAGCGCCAGAAGCTGAAGAGCGCCGTGATGAACTTCCGCGAGGTCATGAAGGCGCAGCCGCCGGTCATCCTCGGGGCCAGCGAGGCCCAGCAGGTCGAGGACATGAAGGACCTCGCTCTGATGAACGTGGCTCGTATCTACTTCGGCCTCGAGCGCTTCGACAACGCCGACAACTACTACGCCCTCGTCGACCGCGACAGCACCTACTGGCCCCAGAGCCTGTTCGAGCGCGCGTGGACGAACTTCTGGCGCGCGGACCTCAACCTCTCGTTGGGCCTCCTGCTCACGGTGGAGAGCCCGTACTTCAACCAGGACGAGTACATTCCCGAGGTCACCATCCTCCGGGCCCTGACGTTCTTCAACCTCTGCGAGTACGGAGAGGTCGAGCGCATCTTGGCAGGCTTCGAGCGGGACTACCGTCCGCAGCAGACGGAGATCGAGGGATTCCTGACCCAGTACAAGGACTCCCCCGAGCTGCGAGATCAGGCCTTCGACGCCTTCTTCGAGAACCCGCACCCCAACAGCCGCCTGTCCAAGGGCCTGTTCCTGCGAGTTCTTCGGAACCGCGACCTGTCTTCGCTTGTCCGTCATATGGACCGCATGGACGAGGAGATTGCCTCCATCGGCCAGCAGAAGGGTCAGTGGAAGGACACCCTCGGCGAGGAGCTGAAGAAGGTGATCGAGAAGGACCGCATCCGCTACAAGAAGAAGGCGGGCACCGAGCTTCTCAAGGAGCTCGCGACGCAGCGGACGACGCTGGCCGACCTGCTGGTGCAGACGGAGATCATCAAGTTCGAGGTCACCGACGCTCAGCGTCTCGACTACGAGTTCAAGGCCACCCTCGACGAGGTCGAGGTCGACAGGAAGGACATCATCGACTTCGCTGTCAACCGCGACCTCATCTACTGGCCGTTCAACGGCGAGTTCTGGCGCGACGAACTCGGCTACTACCGCTACACCGAAAATGGGTCGTGCCAATAGACGGGCAACAGCTTCGGCTGTTTCTCCCCCCTGAATCGACCAAGGCTAGCGCGTCCCGGGAATGCGTTCGCCTCCCCGAGGGGTTTCCCCTCACCTCGGAGCCCTCGGGCTCCGTTCCGTCCCCGACCATTCCTGCCAACCGGCGTCACGGCGCCGTGAGGAGTAGACGGCCATGAGCAACACCACGTCCCGCTCGACCCCCCTGCAAGGTTCCCTGCGCAGGGCCGTCCTCGGCCTGGCACTGGCCTTCGGCACCCTTCCCGTGACCAGCACCTTGCTGGGCGCCGAGGCCCACGCCGCCGACGAAGAAGACGACAGCGGCCGCGATGGCTCCGGCGTCAAGCTGCGTCGGTTCGAGGCGGGCGGCGCGAGCGCGCAGTCCGAAGAGTATGCGCGAATGGCGCAGCAGAAGCGCTACGAGTCCATCGAGAAGCTCAAGGGCCTGCTGTCCCAGAACGTCGGCGGCGAGACCAAGGCAGAGATGATGCTCCGCCTCGCCGACCTCTACTTCCAGGAGGGGCGCTACCTCTACCTCAAGGAGATGGAGGCCTACGACAGCCAGTACGAAGCCTGCTTCAACACCGAGGGCTGCGACACCGAGGGCCTCAAGCCCAACAACACGGCATCGCGGAAGTGGCAGGAGAAGTCGATCAAGCTCTACGAGGGCATCCTCAAGAGCTACCCCCGCTACGCACGCGCCGACCAGGCCACCTTCTTCCTCGGCTCGGCCTACAAGGACCTCGGCCAGGAAGAGCAGGCCGCCGACGCGTTCAAGAAGCTCGTCAAGCTCTACCCGGAGAGCGGCTACCTCCCCGACGCCTACGTGCAGATCGGCGAGTACTACTTCGAGACGAAGGGCGAGCCGTTCCCGGCCCTGAAGGCCTACCTCAAGGCTTCCTCGTACAAGGACTCCGACAAGTACTCCTACGCCACGTACAAGCTGGGCTGGTGCTACTACAACGTCGGCGACTACGACAAGGGCATCGAGACGATGAAGCGCGTCGTCGACTACTCGATGAGCGCGGACCAGAACCAGTCCAACATCCAGCTGCAGGACGAAGCCCTCAAGGACCTCGTCCGGTTCTTCGCCGACGCCGACCAGATGGAAGAGGCCATCGCCTACTTCACGCAGCTCGGAAAGAAGGAGCTCATCCGGGCCACCCTCAAGCGCCTCGCCGCCATGTTCTACGAGCAAGGCAAGTTCGAGCGGTCCATCGACATGTACCGCCGGCTCATCCTCGACTCGCCCAGCGAGACGGACAACCCGGGCTACCAAGTCGACATCATCGGCTGCTACAAGAAGATGGGCCAGCGCGACAAGGTCCTCGAGGAGATCAACCGCCTCCGCGCCGACTACGGCCCGACGTCGGCATGGGCGCAGGCCAACGCCAGCAAGCCCGAGGCCGTCAAGGAAGCTCAGGAGACCATCGAAGCCCAGCTTCGGAAGATCGCGGTCGAATACCACAACACCGCGCGGGAATACGAGAAGAGCCGGCACCCCGACACCCAGAAGGTGTACGAGCTGGCTCGTTCGGCCTACGCGACGTACCTCGACATCTTCCCCACCGGCGACAAGGTCTACGACGTCCGCTACGCTTACGGCGAGCTGCTCTACAAGCTCAAGGACTACGCGGGCGCCTTCGACCAGTACATGGCGGTCGTCGACATCGACCCCAAGGGCAAGCACAGCCGCTTCTGCGCTGAGTCCGCCGTGTTCGCCGCGGAGGAGCAGGTCAAGCTCGAAGGCGGCAGCCGGGTGACCATGGGGGCCGTCAAGGTCACCAAGGACACGCCTCCTCAGGACCTCACGGCATGGGAGCAGCGTTTCGTCGACGCCTGCCTCAAGTACGCGACGCTCTACCCGGAGGACAAGAAGGTCAAGGACATGATCTACCGGTCCGCCTTCATGCTCTACCAGAAGTATCGGTTCGAGGAGGCGTCCAAGTCCTTCCAGGCCGTCATCGCGATGGACCCCCGCTCGAAGGAGGCCGTGCTCGGCGCGAACCTCATCCTCGATGCCTTGGCCATCAAGGAGAGCTGGAGCCCGCTGAAGACCACGGCGAAGACCTTCTACGAGCAGGAAGGCCTCGGCAGCAAGAAGTTCAAGGATGAGGTCTTCCTCATCTACCAGAACGCGTCCTTCAAGGAGGTCGAGGTCGCATTCGCCGCCGACGGCGACAAGGGGAAGGCCGCCGACGGCTTCGTGGCCTTCTACGAGGAGTTCGGCTCTGGCGCGGAGAACGCCGCGCTGTCCCTGAACAACGCCGCCGCCTACTACGCCCAGACCAACCGTGTCGAAGACAGCATGAAGGTCCGCCACATCCTGGTCGACGACCCTGCCTTCGGCCCGAAGGTCAAGTACTACTACGACCAGATCGGCTTCCTCGGCTACGACTACGAGCGCATCGCAGACGCCGACAAGGCCGCCTTCTACTACGAGAAGTTGTGGAGCCTGTACCCGGAGGAGCGCGAAGCCGCCGCCGATGAGAAGAAGGCCGACTTCGACGCCAAGGCCGGAGACGCCATCTACTCTGCCGCTGTGTACCGCAAGGGTCTCGGCCAGTGGGAGAAGGCCATCGAGAACTACAACCAGTTCATCGCAGCCTTTCCTGACGACCCTCGTACCGCCGACGTGAGGATTCGCGTGGCACGCACCTACGAGGAGAAGGAGATGTGGCAGGAGGCGGCCGACGTCTTCACCGCCTACTACAAGGACCCGCCCGACAGCGCGCCCTTGGAGTACATCTACTTCTCGCGCTTGCATGCAGGTCGCGCGGTCGACAAGCTCGGCAAGCGCCGCGACCGCGACAAGATCTACGACGACACGGTCAAGCTCTACGACGGCTACGTCAAGGGCGGCGGGGCCCCCGGTCCCCACACCGAGTTCGTCGCCGAGATGATGTACGAGCTCGCCCAGCCCAAGCTCGACGAATACCTCGCCCTCAAGATCGAAGGCAAGGGCCGCGGAGCCAGCCAGAAGGCGGAAGACAAGGCCCTGATGGCCTCGCTCCAGAAGAAGGCCAAGTCCCTCAACGAGACCGAAGCTGCCTTCACGGCCGTCGTCCAGACCGGCGCTGGGGAGTGGGGCCTGGCCGCCCTGGTGAGCCTCGGCAAGGCCTACGAGAACATGGCCGTGTCCCTCCGGACCGGCGATGTGCCGTTCTACCTCACCGAGGACCAGATCGAGCTGTACAGCATGGCCATCGAAGACAAGGCCTACGTGCAGGACGAGAAGGCGGTCAACGCCTACGACCTGGCCCTCGGAAAGAGCTACGAGCTGACCATCTACAACGAGAACACCGCCTACGCGACGCGAAGCCTCGGCACCCTGCGTCCCGACGATTTCCCTGGTCTGAACGAGCAGCTGCTTGAGCCGAGGTACACCTCGTCCAAGTCTGGCAAGAAGTACGACATCGAGACGAGCCTCTAGGAGCCCACCATGCGTTCCATCCTTCTGATGACGGCCCTCGCAACCTCGCTCCTGGCGGGTTGTGGCGGCAAGGGTGCCAAGGTCGAGAAGTTCTCTGACGACGACCTTGCCAGCAAGCCCGAGGCCAACTTCCAGACCGGCCTCAACACCCTCAACAACCCCGACCGGAAGACCGGAGCGGTCGACTACAACGAGGCCTACAACCGCTTCGTCGCGGCCGACAACCTCGGTGGCGGCGCCAAGGCGGCGTTCAACGCTGGCTGGGTGGCCGAGAAGCTCGGCAAGACCGCCGACGCGGAGAAGTACTACCGCAAGGCATACGACGCCGACCCCACGTACGACGCCGCGCTGTTCAGCTTGGCTCGGGTGCTCAACGAGCAGGGCAAGGCCGCTGAGGCCGTGGCGCTCTACAAGTCCGTCGCCGAGCGGGACCCCAGCAACTACGACACCCGCAACGACTTGATTGGTGCGTACGTTCGTGCCGGCCAGTTCGAGCAGGCCATGGCTGAGGCGCAGTCCATCCTGCGCTTCGATCCGCAGAACTCTGGCGTGTTCCAGAACCTGTCGACCATGTACTACAAGCAGGGCAACTACGGCATGAGCCAGCTCATGGCCGAGAAGTCCCTCGAGCTGAACGACGGCGACCCCGGCACGTACAACAACATGGGCGTGACCTTCCTGATCCAGGGAGAGGAAGCGCAGGCCATCGAGAAGTTCAAGACCGCGGTGAAGCTCGACTCGAGCAACTACCCGGCCAACATGAACCTCGGGTATGTGGCGCTGAACTCCGGCGACTACAACCTCGCCATGACGAGCTTCAACAACGCGTTGTCGGCTCAGCAGGGCAGCCTCGACGCCAAGCTGGGCCTCGCGGTCGCAGCACGCGGCAACGGCGAGTTCAAGCAGGCCGAGCAGCTCTACGACGAAATCCTGGACGCCGACCCCCAGATGGAGGCGGCGTACTTCAACGCCGCGACGCTGAACGAGAAGTACACCAAGGACTTCGGCAAGGCGCTGAAGTACTTGGAGGCGTACGTCGACTCCCAGTCCGGCAACCTCTCCCCCACCCATGACGTGTTCTCCGCGATGGAGCGGATCAAGTCCGCCAAGGCCGAGGAAGACGCGCGCATCGCGGCTGAGAAGCAGCGGAAGAAGGAAGAGGAAGAGCGTCGGAAGCGGAACGAGGAGCTGCTCAAGGCTCTCGCCACGACGATCAGCACCTACCAAGGCAAGCTCGACGCCAACGCGAGCTGCATCGACCCGTCCCTCGCCGAAGAGCTGTCGCTGGTGTTCGAGCAGGCCAGCATGGTGGTCGACGCCGAGGAGGTCTCCATGGCCGCCGACGTGCAGACCCTCCTCGACGGCTACCTCCCCCTCATCGACGAGGCGGTCGCAGGCTGCGCCGCTGGCGGCGCGTCCCCGGCCCCGGAGGGCGGCGACGAGGCCCCGCCGGAAGAGGGCGCGGAAGAAGGCGCCGAGGAGGGAGCGGAGGACGCTCCAGAGGAAGGCGCCGAAGAAGAGGCACCGGCCGAAGAGGGCGACGGGGGCGAGTGACCCCCAGCCGGTTCGCCGGCTCCATCGCAGACACGGCCCGGGCATCGCCCCGGGCCGTCGTGCTCAGAGGACGCGCCAATCGCCCTAGCCATCTTTGAGCCGCACCCCGACCGCAAGGCCTCCCACGGGCTCAGGGCGCTCCGTGCGCTCGCCCTTCCCGAGCCAGCTCGGAACCTGCTGGAAGAACGACGGCTCAGTGGCACCGTGGGGACGTCCCACCACCAGCGCCAAGGGGTGGCCAGCCACCCCGCTCACGACGACGGTGGCGGCCCGAGCCCCTGGACGTTCGGCGAAGGCCGGATCGAAGCTGAAGTCCCGGGTCCGAACCCAGCCCGTCGCCACGTACGCGAACGCGTGGAGGGGTTCCCGATCGCGAACCCCATCGTGGGCACGGGCAACCCCTTCTAGCCCCCCCTGGGGCACCCGCTGAACGCCTGGCAACGTGCCGCCGTCCCAGAGCAGGAAAGGCGCGAAGCCAGGGTGGCGGTCGTGGCGATGCAGCGCCGAGACGGCCCAGGCTGCAGCGCGACGCATCGCATCCTCCGTGCCCCGCACCCGGGCGCATTCTCCACAGAGACCCTGGGCAGCGCGAGCGCGGGCGCAGGCGGGACAGTCGTGCACGAGCACCTCCGACTTGGGGCGTAGCCCGCCATGACATCTCCCTCACCCCTGCCTGACAGGCCGCCGACACGCCGCTGACAGGAGGTCGACACCCCCTTGGCGACCCGTTGACGAACCCCATCGGCTGTCCCGTGTCCATCAGAAAGAACCCTGGAGACCCCATGTCCACCCTCCCCCACTTCGCCCACCGACCCGGCCCCAAGCCCGCCCCCGTCCTCGTCGTACACCAACTGTGGGGAGACCTGTTGTTGGAGTCGCGCACCCTGCGCATCGGCGAAGGCCTCACGGCCGGGGCGGCGCGCGACCTCCACTTGAGGGTCCTGGACACCACCGTGGCCCGACTCCCTTCGAGTGTGGTCGGCCCGATGGCGGTGCCAGGCTTCTTCGAGGTCGTCGACCACACCCAAGGGGACCTCGATGCCCCCGGGGATGTTGTCGGGGTCGTGGAGGCCGAGGGCGAACGGTGGCGGCTATGCCTCGAGCCTGGGGACGACGTCTGGGGCGATGCCGAAGGGTTGGTTCCGGTGTCGGGTGAGGTCGTGATGCGGCGCGGTCCCCTCACCTACCGAATCCGTCAGGACGTCCGGGAGGCCCCCTTGGCTCGTCCCGGGGTGCAGCCGGACCCCACCTTGTGGTCATCGCTGTCCTCCCTCGGCGCCATGGCCCTGGCTCTGGTCGCCATCACCCTCACAGCCCCTGCACCCACCCAGGTCGAGCTCGTCGACCTGCCGGACCGCGTCACCCGCATCGTGCTCACGCCACCGGCTCCCGAGCCCGAGCCCGAGCCCGAGCCCGTCGTCGAGCCGAGCGAACGGGGCGGCGATGGTGCGGCCGCCGCGGGTCCATCTCGGGACGAAGTCGGCACGGGCGGGCCCTCCCTGGAGGACGCTGGGCTCCTCGCTGCCCTCGACGCAGGCCTGCTCGGCGACGCCAACCTCGATCTCTCCCTGGTGGCCGCGACCGGTCACCTGCGGGCAGGCAGTGCCGATGGTGTGCCTGGAGGAGGCGGTCTCGGCCCCCGTGGCGGCAGTCTCCGCGGCGGCGGATCGGCGGAAGCCGGAGACGGCCTACGGTTTCGGCCGGGTCGCGAGGGCATCGGGGATGGCCTTCTCCCCAACGGAAAGACCGAAGGAACCCTTGTCGAACCCGACGGAGAGCCGCTGCTGATCGGTGCCCTGCCCGCCTCGGCCATCGACGAGGTCATCAAGCGGAACATGGCCCAGATCCGGTACTGCTACCAGCGTCGGCTCCTCGCGAACCCCAAACTCGGGGGCAAGATCACACTTAGGTTCACCATTTCCGGCGACGGCAGCGTCGCAGCGGCATCCGTGGCTCGGGCCACGCTTCAAGACGACGCGGTCCACAGCTGCCTCGTCGGTCGCTTCCTGAAGATGCGCTTCCCGGAACCACAAGGGGGCGGCATCGTCCGCGTCACCTACCCATTCCTGTTCAGCCCCGGCTGACGTCCATGGGGCTCCATCATGCCCCTGCGATCCGCCTAAAACCTGATTCACTTCCTCTTGACGAACGAAATGGAACCGTCCCCATGGGGGTCGTGTCCAGGACATTGACGACAACATGACTCGCTAGAGGATGACGAAGTCATCCCACCACAGCATGATGGCCTGAACGCTTCAGGCCATCGTCCATCCGGAGGACCCATGAGCCGCTTTCTCTTCATCGCCGCAGCCCTGACCATGTCCAGCACCGCCTTCGCCCAGGAAACGGACGGAGAGGGTCGCCAGATCAAGTACAAGGAGCGCACCGAGATTGACTTCGAGGGCGTGGACGTCACCGGCGAGCTGGTCAAGCCCCAGGGTGCTCTCACCCTCGAGCGGCGAAAGGCCAACTTCAACCCGTTGATCAAGCTCCGCACGGACTTCAATGAAGAGATGAAGCAGTCCGTCAACGAGGTCAAGTAGCCTCTCCCCCGGCAGTGGTCCCCGGGCAACCGGGCCGGCCGCTCCACCCGTTTCCATCTCGCTTTTCCCACGCTGGCCCAGCGCTCGCCCCCACGGCGCACGGCCACGAGGAGTCCCACCGATGGCCACCACTACTCCTACGCTCGTTTTCGAGGTCTACCGCGGATCCGCCTTGATCCAGCGGCAAGAACTCACCGAGCAGAGCATCACCATTGGCAGCGGCGCAGCCGCGCTGCTCCCGGTGGAGGACCCCCAGCTCGCCGAGCTTCACTGCATCGTCAACGTCGAAGAGGATGGCAGCCTGTCCCTCATCGACCTCGGCGGTGAGGCCGGCGTTGTGTACAACGGCCAGCGCATCGCCAACACGGCGCTTCGCAGCGGTGATGTCTTCTCTGTGGGCAACCTGAGCTTCCGTGTCACCGCCATGGCGACCGGCCCGGGCGACCAGGATGACTTCGACGACGAAGGCGCCACCTACGTCTCCCCCGCGGGAACGAGCGCACCTCCGGCCAACCCGACGCCGGCCCCCGCGCCGATCACCACGGCCGACGTCACCGCTGACACCGCCACCACGCAGGCCCCGCAGCATTCGCCGGCGCCGATGGCTGCCGCGTCCAGCAAGCCGATCCTGACCAACGAAGACGTCGCGGCGGAAGAAGACGCCTACGCCGATGCGACGGAGGACGTCATGTCCTTCATCCTTCGGTCCGGCACGGCCACGTCGAGCATCGGCGTGAACAAGAAGCGCCGCAAGGTGCTGGAGGTCAACCAGATCTGGGGCGAGGTCCTGGTCGACACCAAGCACTTCTCCCGGACGATGGGCCACGAAGTCTCCGTCGGCAGCAATGTCGGCTGGAAGTGGAACTTCCTCGGCATCGACATGGGCTGGATTCCGGCTCCGCTGCACATGGTGCTGCCCTACACGCCCCCCATGTGGTCCGAGGTCAACTCCGACTGGCGCAACGACTTCTACGCCCCCGACACGGGCATGCCGAATGGCCGCGATCACGAGCTCTTCACGCTCTCCGGCGAAGAGTACACGGCGAGCATCCTCCCGGACTGGAAGGGCCACGCCGAGATCGACGACAAGCGCTACAGCTTCGACGAGCTCGTGGAAGCCGGCCGCGCCACGAAGTCGGCCAGCGGCTACGAAATCCCGATGACCGACGACCTTCGCCTGATGGTCGACTGCAACGACGTCACGTTCTTCTGCCACATGGTGTTCGAGGGCCAGAAGCTCCTCGTTCGCAACAGCGAAGACGTCGACTACCCCTTCCTCGCCATCTTCTCCTTCATCGGATTCCTCGGTCTGATGTTCGGCTTTGTCATGTACTTCTCGCCGAAGCCGGCCCAGAACGACGTGGTCGAGATCCCCGACCGCTTCGTCGAGCTGCTCATCGAGAAGCCCGAGCCCGAAGAGGAGAAGAAGGACAAGAAGCCCGAGGCCAACCCCGATGCTGGGGAAGGCGAGAAGGCCAAGCGGGAAGAAGGAAAGGTCGGAAAGAAAGAAGCCAAGATGGAAAAGGCGAAGGGCAACAAGGTCGAGGTCGCCAAGAAGGAGCTCGACCGCCAGATCGCTGAGAACGCTGGTGTGCTCGGCGCCCTGCGCGACGCGGGCGCTCTCGACGGCATGTTCGGCTCCGCCGGCCTCGACTCCGCCTTGGAGGGCGGCATCGGTGGCCTCATCGGTGCCAAGGGCACCCAGGTCGGCTCCGGCGGCCTCGGCTCTCGTGGCGGCGGCCTCGGTGGCGGCGGCAGCGCAGAGGGCCTCGGCGGCCTCGGCACCAAGGGCATCGGCTCCGGCAAGTCCGGCTACGGCACCGGCGGCGGCAACTTCGGCGCCAAGGGCGAGGGCGGCATCGGCCGGGTCGGCGGCGACCCCATCATCCTCGGCTCCCTGGACCGTGCCCTCATCGACGAGGTCATCAAGCGGAACATGAACCAGATTCGGTACTGCTACCAGCGTGAGCTCACCAAGAAGCCGTCGCTGGCCGGCAAGATCGTCATCCGATTCACGATCGCCAAGGATGGCTCGGTCTCGGCCGCATCCACCAAGACCACGACCATGAAGAACTCCGCGGTGGAGTCCTGCATCGTCGGCCGGTTCATGCGGATGCAGTTCCCGCAGCCCAAGGGCGGCGGCATCGTCATCGTCTCCTACCCGTTCATCTTCTCCCCCGGCTGACCGGTGCACGAGGGGCTTGCCCCTCACTCGAACGGGTCCCCGCGCCCCGCCGGCTCGCCGTGCGGGGCGCTCGTGCGTCTGGCGCTCGGGTGTTTCTGCGCCATGAACCCAGCGCCGGGCTCGTTCTTGACACGTCGCTGACCGCTTTGCGTGCTACATAGGCGCGACTCAGAGGACCTTCCATGCGCTCCATGATCGCCTGCTTCGCACTGGCCGCCACCCTCGTCTCCACGTCTGCGTTCGCGAAGGACGCGGCGGCGGGCAAAGACGGTGTCGTCCGCGAGATCAACAAGGGCCTGTACATGAAGTCCGGGATCGGAGCGACGCCGTACTTCGCGAGCAACTCCCTCGGCGGCTCGTTGCTGTCGCCGGTCATGACGGTGGACCTGTCGATCGGCAACGACATCGTCGACAAGGAGCGCCTGTCGATGGCGGTCGAGGCGCAGCTGTCCCAGCAGCTCCACGACGGCCCGAAGGACGAGGGCATCGCCTTCGAGGCACCCATCGTTCAGGGCGACGTGCACATCTTCGCCATCACCGCGACCTACGAAGTGAGCGCGTACATCACCCGGCGCTTCGGCGTGGGCGTGCGAGGCGGCGGCGGCGTGTCCGTCATCCCGCTGCTGATGAAGGACCCCTACTACAACGACCAAATCGTCACGCCCTACTGGGGCGGCGTGCGCGCCTCGGCCCACGAGGGCGTGCAGCCCACCGTCCGCGCTGGCGCCACGATCGAGTACTACACCAAGCTCTCCCACTTCAGCGTCGGTGCCGACATCGACGCCCTGATCGTGGTCGGCAGCCTCGGATTCGGCGTCTCGCCCACGGGCTACCTGAAGTACACCTTCTAAGGGCGGCCCGCGGGCCTCCCACCGTGGCGGAACCCACCCCACCCGCGCTGCATGTGCTTCGCAGCGAGGGGTGCGTTACCTCCCGGCTCCCTTCAAACCGTACGACGGCTCGACACCGTCCAATGCGGAGGACAACATGGCAAACGAGATGATGGGCCTTCTGGGCCGCAAGATTGGTATGACCCAGATTTTCGCCGACGATGGCAAGGTCCTGCCTTGCACGGTGATCGAGGTCGGTACCAACACCGTGCTTCGCGTCAAGCGGGCCGAGAGCGCCGACGGCTACTCCGCGCTGCAGCTCGCCTTCGGCACCCAGAAGCCCCAGCGGCTCACCAAGGCCGACCTCGGCCAGCTCGCCAAGGCAGGCGTCGAAGGTGGCGTCCGCGTCATCCGCGAAGTCCGCGTCTCCGAAGACGAGGCCGCCAAGCACGAAGTCGGCGCCAAGATTGGCGCGGCCGATGTGTTCGAAGAAGGCAAGCGAGTCGACGTGATCGGCACCAGCAAGGGCTGCGGCTTCGCAGGCGTCATGAAGCGCTACAACTTCGCTGGCTTCATCCGCTCTCACGGTACCCACGAGTTCTTCCGTCACGGCGGCTCGATCGGTACGCGCCTCACCCCCGGCTTCACCCTCAAGGGCAAGAAGATGCCGGGCCACATGGGCAACGAGCGCACCACGATCCAGAACCTCAAGGTCGTCCGCGTCGACACCGAGCGCAGCTTGGTGTTCGTCATGGGTGGCGTGCCCGGCCCGAACGGCGGATTCGTGACCGTGCGTCACGCCGTCAAGGCCTGATCTCCGGCCTTGAGGGCGCCTGCCCTCGTCGTCCACGAACGGCACACCCTCGGGTGTGCCGTTCTTGCTCAGGGCCTGCCTGGGTCAGCGTCGAGGACCAGCGGCTGCAAGCCAGCGGCGGGCAGCGGGCGGTTGACGGCTGACGGCTGACGGCCATCGACGACCTGCGAGCTGGACGCAGACCGTCAAAGACGAGCGCCTCAGCTGACGCGGTAGTTCGGCGCCTCATGGGTGACGATCACATCATGGACGTGGCTCTCGCGAAGCCCAGCGTTGGTGATCCGCACAAAGCGAGCGTCCCGCTGCATGTCGCCGATGGTCGGGCAGCCGCAGTAGCCCATGCTGGCCCGCAGTCCGCCGACCAGCTGGTACACCACATCCGACAGCGGCCCCTTGTAGGGCACCCGTCCCACGATGCCCTCGGGCACCAGCTTCCGCATGTGGGCCTCGGGGTCGCTCGCGTCGTCTTGGAAGTAGCGGTCCGCAGAGCCATCGCGCATGGCCTCGATGGAGCCCATCCCGCGGTAGCTCTTGTACCGACGCCCTTGGAGTAGGACATCCTCGCCGGGGGCCTCACGGGTCCCTGCCAGCAGGCTGCCGACCATGCAGGCGTCTGCGCCCGCAGCCACGGCCTTGGCGAGATCGCCGCTGGTCTTCAGTCCGCCGTCTGCAATCACCGTGGCCCCCAAGGCATGGGCAGCCTCCGCGCACTGCGCCACAGCGGTGAGCTGGGGCACCCCGACACCCGCAACCACTCGTGTGGTGCAGATGGAGCCGGGACCGATGCCGACCTTCACCACATGGGCGCCGGCGCCGATGCAGGCGCGAGTGGCCTCTGGGGTCGCGACGTTTCCAACGATGAGGGTGACGTCGGGCCAAGCCGAGCGCACCGCTTCCGCCGCACCCAACACGCCCGCCGAGTGACCGTGCGCCGTGTCGATCACGATGACGTCGACGCCGGCATCCACGAGGGCGGCGACCCGTTCGTCGCGGTCGCCTCCGACGCCGACCGCGGCCCCACAGACGAGCCGTCCGCGGCGGTCGAGCACAGAGTTCGGGTGCATGCCGAGCGACTCGATGTCTTTGATGGTGATCAGGCCCGCCAGCTGACCGTCGTCGGACACCACGAGGAGCTTCTCGATCTTGTGCTCTTGCATGAGCACTTTGGCCCGCTCGGGACCCGTTCCCGGCGGCACCTTGACGAGATCCGTGCTCATGACCTCCCGCACATGCCGACCGAGTCGCTGCTCGAACCGCAGGTCGCGGTTGGTCAGGATCCCGACCGCCCGGCCGTCGACCACCACCGGAACGCCTGAGATGTTGTGCTGCCGCATCAGGGCGCGGGCGTCCCCCAGGGTGGCCTCGGGGCCCACGGTGATCGGGTCGCTCACGGTGCCCGTCACGGACTTCTTGACGGCCAGAACCTCCGCTGCCTGCCGCTCGATGGACAGGTTCTTGTGGATGATCCCGAGCCCACCCTCTCGTGCAAGGGCCATGGCGGTCCCCGACTCGGTGACGGTGTCCATGGCTGCCGAGAGCAGCGGGATCCGCAGCTGCAGGCCCGGCCCCAGCTGATGCGTCAACTCGACCTGGGCGGGGAGGATGTGGCTCTCCCGCGGCACGAGCAAGACGTCGTCGTAGGTGAGAGCGAGAGGGACGTCGTCGAGCAGCATGGTGCCTCCGGTCAGCGAGAGGCCGTTCGGAGTATCCCAGCGTCGCCTCCGAGCAACAGCGGACCTGTGTCGAGGCCAGCCCTTCCCTCGTCCCGGCCGACGCGGTAGGACCCGAGCAGGCCCCGATCGTGGGCCATACACGGGACAGGAGGGGCACATGCGGGTGGGCTTCGTCGGATGGCGCGGAATGGTGGGCTCGGTCCTCATGGATCGCATGCGGGCGGAAGGAGATTTCGCAGGCCTCGAGCCGCACTTCTTCAGCACGTCCGCGGCGGGACGACCCGGACCGATCGAAGGGGGCGAGGTTCCCCTTCTCGACGCGCGCGACACCGCCGCGCTCGCCGCCTGCGAGGTGGTGATCACCTGTCAGGGAGGCGACTACACCCAGGCGGTGCACCCCACGCTTCGTGCCAACGGGTGGCGGGGGGTGTGGATCGACGCCGCCAGCGCCCTACGCATGGAGCCCAACAGCTGCCTCGTGCTCGACCCCGTCAACGGAGAGGCCGTGCGAGCAGCCCTCGCGGCGGGCGTCGGCGACTACGTCGGGGCCAACTGCACGGTCTCGCTGCTCCTCATGGCCCTGGTCGGACTGCTCCGGACCGGGGAGGTGCGCTTCGTCACCACCATGTCGTACCAGGCAGCCAGCGGCGCCGGAGCACAGGCCATGCTGGAGCTCCTGGCACAGATGCGTCACATCGGCGACGTCGCGGGGCCGCACCTCGACGCAGGCGCGCGGGCCCTAGCCGTAGAGCGAACGGTCCGTCAGGGCCTCACTGGCGCCCCCACCGCGGTCCTCGGCGCTCCTCTCGCTGGGTCCGCGCTGCCGTGGATCGACCGTGGGCTCGCGAACGGCCAGACGCGGGAGGAGTGGAAGGCACAAGCAGAGGCGAGCAAGCTGATGGGGACCCCGACCGCCATCGACGGGATGTGCGTGCGCATTGGTGCCCTCCGCAGCCACGCCCAAGGCCTCGCCATCCACCTGCGGCGCCCCATGCCCCTCGATGAGGTCTCCGCGTGCCTGTCCGAGGCCCACGACTGGGTCACCGTCGTGCCCAACGACAAGGACACCACGCTGCGGGAGCTCACCCCCACCGCCACGTCCGGGTCGCTGTCGGTCCCCATCGGGCGGCTCCGTCCGTCGGTGGTCGGCCCCGATGTGCTTCACGCCTTCACGGTCGGCGACCAGCTGCTGTGGGGCGCCGCCGAACCCCTGCGCCGCATGCTTCACCTGGTCCGCGAGCACCGCGAGGCCTGATCACGCCAGCCTGGCGCCGCCCCGTTTCCCGCACCCCTGCCCCTCGAGGAGCCCATGTCCGACCACGACCGCCTCGTTCACCTGCTTCGCACCTTGTCGGTTCGCCGCGGCACCTTCACCCTCGCGTCCGGAGCCGTGTCCGACCTGTACGTCGATGCCCGCCAGACGACGCTTCACGCAGAAGGTGCCTCCCTCGTGGGGGACGCCATCCGAGCTCGACTCGACCCCCAGGTGGTCGGCGTCGGCGGCATGACCCTCGGAGCCGACCCCATCGTCACGGCAGTCAGCGTCGGCTCATGGGGGGGGGCGCAGCCCGTCCACGCCTTTCTGATCCGCAAGCAGCCCAAGGGACATGGCACCGCGCGCCAGGTCGAGGGCATGGCCAACTTCACAGCCGGCGACAAGGTCTGTGTGGTGGAGGACACCACCACCACCGGCGGCTCGCTCATCCGGGCGGTGCAGGCCGCGCGGGACGCGGGGCTCGTGGTGACCCAAACCATCACGGTCGTGGACCGGGAGGAAGGCGCCGCCGAGGCCCTGGCAGCAGAAGGGCTGGTGCTCGAGGCCCTCGTGACCCGCACCCAGCTCCTCGACGAGGCCTAGGCCACCGGCGGGATCTGAGGCTCCGGGGCCGTGCCCGTCGCCGTTTCACAAGGATGCTAGAAATTACATCAAGAAACGGTGCACGCCCCACGATTCCATGGCATGATTTGGACGAGGTCCCGCCCCCCGTGACGCGCATCCCCCCCCGCCGCCATGACGCCCGCCATCCCCTGCGCCGCCCCCACCGACTGGCCGGTGCGGTAGGGGTGTTGGCCCTCGTAGGGGTCAGCCTCGGCAACGGCCCCATTCCATCGGACGCCAGCGCCACACCGGACCTCGGCGAGGCCCCCCCCGAGCGGGTGGGCAGCTACGTCGCACGGGCGCCGCTGCACCCGTCCCACGTCACGGGCCCGGCCACCATCGACACGCTCCGCCGCCACATGGAGGCCGGAGATCGTCACCGAGCCCTCGTGGTGGCCGAGCAGGTCGCCGATGCCTCCTCCTCCGGGCGAGAGCGCGCAGCCGCCCGTATGGCCGCGGCCCTCCTTCATCGAGAGGCCGGCCGCCACAACCTGGCCAGCGAGGCCTTCACCCAGGTCCGCGCCGGCCAGGGCCCGCTCGCGCCGCTCGCCGCCTACTACGAGGCCGAGCAGGACCTGACCCGGGGCCGCGAATGGATCGCCATTCGCGAGTGCGAGTCCTACCGCAAGGCTTGGCCCAAGGGCGACCACGCCGGCGCCTGCCAGCGCCTGATCGCCACGGCGTACGCGAAGCTGGGCAAGTCCTCCTCCGCCCGCACCGCAGCGGCGCAGTACGACCAGGACCACGACAACGCCACCATCGCCGAGCAGATCGAGCTGCGGCTGGCCGAGCAACGGCTCGCCGAAGACCCCGCAGCCGCCATCCCCCTGCTGCAGCGCCTTGCCGTGCACCATGCGAGCCCCCTCACCGGTCGCGTGGCCGAGGAGCATCTCGCGGCGTTGCGCGCCCAGGGCCACGAGGGCGCAGTGATTCCCGACAGCACCGAGAGCCGCAAGGCCCGGGCGCTGTCGCTGCGGGACGTCAAGCGCAAGCCCGAAGCGTGGGCTGCGTTCGAGTCGCTCATCGCCGACGCGGAAGACGACCCCACCTTGGCCCGCTGGGTGGAGGGCGGAGCAGAGCGGTTCGGTTGGCGCACCCACAACTGGGACTACCTCGCTGGGCTGTACGCCAAGGCGTACGAGGAAGACCCCGACGCGGACCACCAATGGAAGCGTTTCCGCGTCTTGGGCCGCGGCGGCAAGCACGACGAGGCGGCCGACGTGGCCGTGGCTGCGCAGAAGGCCCATGGCGCCAGCCGAGAGTGGCGCAGGAAGCAGGAGTACGTCGGCCAGACCATGCTCTTGGCGGGGCGCTACCCTGAGGCCGTCGAACAGTTCGACATCGTCGCGGCCCGAGGCGGCTGGACGGGGCGTCGCAATCGCTTCTTCGCAGGCTTCGCGTCGCTCATGGCGGGCGACGCAGAGAGCGCCGTGGAGCGCTTCACCGCCCTGATCGACACCGACCGGGGCAACCTCGAGGGCTCACGCTACTGGCGAGCGAAGGCCTACGACCTGTTGGAGCAGACCGAGCTGGCCGAGGCCGACCGGGTGTGGCTTCGTGCCGAAGCGGCGGGCTCCTGGTACGCCATCTGGCTCCGCCAGCAGGAGAGCGAACTGCCCCAGGTCACCCCGTTCATCCGCGATGGGTCCTGGGCCGGCACGCCCCCCTCGGCTCTGTCGGCCACGCCCCAGGTCGCATCGTCCCCCTGGCTGGGCGATGCCTCGATTCCCTTGGCGCGGCCCATGGCATCCCGCGCCGACGCGGCGTCCATGACCCCGGCTCTGGCCTGGACCCCCACCAGAGCGGGTTCCATGACGGAGTGGACCGCCGGGCATGTCGCCCCCTCCTTGGTCGAGCGCCTCATCGAGGATCTGCCCCCCGAGAGCTACCGCGCGTCGCCCATCCACGACCCCTCGGCGTCGGCCGATGCCATGGCTCGCTTCGCCTCGAAGCACGGCAAGACCTGGCCCGAGCTCAAGGCCGCCCACGACCTCGCCTCGGTCGGGCTGTACGACCTGTCCGGCCCCATGATGAGCCGCTGGTTCGAGACCTGGAAGAAGCGCTACCGTTCGGGCCACGCCGACGCGCGGCGGGTGCGCGGCATGACCACCGCCGACTGGCGCCCGTTGTTCCTCCACACCCGAGATCATCATCACGCGGCCCGCTTCACCTACGAGTGGTGGGACAGCCTCGAGGAGCCGGAGCACGTCGAGGCGTCCTACCGACTCGCCTACCCCCTGGCCCACGACCAGACGGTGTGGACCCACGGCCGCATCCACGGCATCGACCCGTACATGGTCATGGGGCTCATGCGGCAGGAGAGCACCTACAACTCCACCGCGGTGAGCCGCGTCGGAGCCAGTGGCGCCATGCAGATCATGCCCAGCACCGGGCACCTGCTCGCCGACATCGCCTATGACACCGACTTCACCGCCGGCGACCTGGAAGACCCCGAGCTCGCCATCGGCTACGGCATCGCCTACCTCGGCCTCCTCATGGAGCGCTTCGATGGGGCATTCCCCCTCGCGGTGGCGTCCTACAACGGAGGCCCTCACAACGTCTCGGCCTGGCTCAAGGGCACGGGCACCGACATGCCGATGGACGCGTTCGTGGAGCACATCCCGTACCGCGAGACCCGGGACTACGTGAAGAAGGTGACCCAGGGCTACGACGCGTACGTGCGGATGTACGGCCCCGAGGGCTCGGCCCTCGTCCTGCCCACGACCCCCCGCGGCGACCATCCCGAGGTCGTCGACTTCTGACCTGCGTTCCCGCGCGCCCCCTTCCTTCTCCCCGGCCTCCCCATGCTGCCGCTGCTCTGCCTCCTCCTGTTGTCCCCTGCCGAGGCCGGACGCCGCAAGCGCGTCGAACCCGTCCCTGAGCCCACCGCGCCGCCAGCGCCGGTGCTCGACGCCAGCCCCTGGTTCCAGGGACTGATCGTGCCGCTGGGGGAGCTCCCTGTCGGCCTCGCCAACCCCACCGCCGTCGGATGCGCCGCCTGCCACCAGGCTCCGTTCGCAGCGTGGCAGAACGGACCCCATGGCGGCCCTCCGCCCCCGGGCATCCGCGCCCTGTCCGACGAGCCTGCGTGCACGGGCTGCCACTTGCCGCTGCTCGAGCAGCGTCCCATGGCGGGGGGCTTCGGATTCGGGCCAGAGCAGGCTGCGGCGGTCCCGCAGCCCTTTTCGGCCACGCTGTGGGCGGAGGGGGTGGGCTGCGCGGCCTGCCACCTTCGAGGCGGCACCGTGCTCGCGGCCCGCTCGGCCGATGCCTCCCCTCATCCGGTCCGAGGCTCGTCCACCCTCGGAGAGGAGCAGGGCTGCGCCACGTGCCATCAGCTCGAGGTCGACGGGGTCACCTGGTACGACACCTACCAGAGCTGGTCCGCCTCGCCGTACAAAGATGCTGGGATCGGGTGCGCCGACTGCCATGCACCCCACGGGCAAGCCACAGGTCCCGGCATCTCCCTGCTCGTCGACGTCCCCGCCCGAAGCCTCACCCGGGGAGGAGCCCCTCTCACCGTGTCTGTGGTGCTTCAGAACACCGGGGCGGGCCACAGCTGGCCCAGCACCGGCCCTCACAGTGGCGCCGAGCTGGTGGTGCGCCTCGTCGGGCCGGTCGACCCCAAGCGAGGCCTCGCCGAGGCCGCCCGCTTCACCAGCCCCCTCGCTCGACGCCTCGGGGCCGAGGGGCAGCTCGCCGACGACACCCGCATCCCACCGATGGGCTCGGCTTCGTTCCCGGTGGAGGTCGCCCTCGACCAGGACGCCGCCGAGGGCCCCTGGCACCTAGAGGTCGCCGTGCGCCGCACATCTGCGGCCAACCCCCTCCCCAATGACGAGCTCGCCGAGGTCGACGCCCCCTACGTCGATGCCACCACGCGGTTGTGGTTGCCCCTCTCTGTCGACTGATCTGTCGCCCTGAGGCGTTCCCCTCAGATCGTCCTCCAGCCCTTCAGCGGTCCGGTCGATACGCGGGGGTCAGGATGCCGTCAAGGCCACGCCACCCCTCTCCCTACATCTGGTAGAGTCCCCCACCACGAGGGCCCGATGCTCAAGTTCCACGCTCGCACCGATGTCGGGCTCAAGCGGAAGCACAACGAAGACTCCCTGCTCGCGGCAGAGGAGTTCGGCGTGTTCGTCGTCGCCGATGGCGTCGGAGGCCGAAAGGCCGGTGAGTTGGCCAGCGCCATCACCGTCAACACCTTCCAGTCCTACGCCCCCCAGCTCAAGGCATCGGTCGACGCCTTCGCAGCCGACACCAACCGCGAGACGCGCAACGCCGTCTTGGCGTTGCTCGACCAGGCGGCCAACGCTGCCAGCCGTCGGGTCTACGAGGCCGCGACGGCCACCGGGCGCCAAGGGATGACCACCACCCTCGTCGCCGCTGTGATCGGGGGAGGCGCCGCCTTCGTCCTCCACGTCGGGGACTCCCGTGCCTACCTCGTCCGCGAAGGGCAGCTTCGGCAGCTGACCGAAGACCACTCCATGGTCAACGAGCTGATCCGCACTGGGGCGATGAGCCGGGAAGACGCCAGCACATCCCGCTACCGCAACGTGATCACGCGGGCCGTCGGCCTGTACCCCAATGTGCGCACCGACACGCTCCATGTCGAGCTCCTCGACGGCGACCGCATCATCCTCTGCTCCGACGGCCTGTCGGACATGGTGCCGCCGGCGAACATCCTCGAGCTTCTGTTGCAGAGCAACCTCACCCACTCGGTCGACGCCCTCATTCAGGAGGCCCTCAACCGCGGCGGACGCGACAACGTCACCGTCGTGGCCATCGAGCCCGAGGCGGTGTTGCAGGCCGAGGCCGTGGCCGCGCGCGCCAAGGCGATGGAGAGCCTGTTCCTGTTCGAGGAGCTTCCGTTCCACGCCCGGCTTCGGGTGGGGCGCATCGTCAGCGAGCTGTTCGTGACCCCCGGTCAGGTGGTCGTGCGTCAGGGCGACCAAGGCAACACCCTCTACGTGGTGGTGCAGGGCGAAGTCAGCGTCATCGTCGACGGGCACGAAGTCGCGACCCTCTCCGAGGGAGAACACTTCGGCGAGCTGGCGCTGGTCGACACCGAGCCCCGCTCTGCCGACATCATCGCCAAGGGCTTCGGCCACCTGCTGATCGTCGATCGCGATGCGCTGCGGGAGTACTGCATGATGGAGCCTGCCCTCGGCAACCTGCTGCTCTGGAAGCTGGTGCACGCCCTCGGCAAGCGTCTGCGGAACATGAACCAGCAGATCTCAGCCAAGCACTGATCCGTCCCGTGGGCCACCGTCCCCAGCACCCCCTCACCCTCAACGGAGAGGAGCGCGTGTGCTTGGTGCCGGACACCGCGACCCTCTTGGAGGCCCTCCGGGGTCCGCTTGGCCTTCCGGGCACCAAGCAGGGCTGCGACAAGGGAGACTGCGGCGCATGCACGGTGCTGGTGGACGGCGAGCCGGTGTTGTCGTGCTGCGCGCTCGCTCAGCTGTACGCAGGACGCGCGGTCACGACCATCGAGGGGCTGGGAGGACCCGAGGGCCCGGACCCGGTCCAGCGAGCCTTCGATGCGGCCGGCGCACTGCAGTGTGGGTTCTGCCAGCCCGGCATGATCCTGTCCGCGAAGGCCCTGCTCGCCCGCGACCCATCCCCCACCGACGACGCCATCCGCCACGCCCTGTCCGGCAACCTCTGCCGGTGCACGGGCTACACGAAGATCCTCGAGGCGGTGCGCCAGGCGAGCCAGACGCCAGTCCACCTTCCTCGCACCATGGGTCCGCCCGCCGAGGGCTTTCGGGTCCTCGGGGCCCGCGCCCGCAAACCCGACGCCATCGGCAAGGCCACCGGCAGCACCGCCTACACCGACGACCTCGTTCGGGCCGGCATGCTTCACGGCCGCATCCTCCGCAGCCCCCACGCCCACGCCCGGATCCGATCCATCGACACCCGCGCGGCCGAAGCACTGCCCGGCGTGCGGGCCGTCATGACCGGCCAGGACCTTCCGATCCCGTACGGCATCATCCCCTGGACCCCGGACGAACACGCCCTGTCCCCCGAGGTCGTGCGCTACATCGGCGACGGCGTCGCGGCGGTCGCGGCGGTCGACGAGGCCACCGCCGACGAGGCCCTCCGACGCATCGTCGTGGACTACGACGTGCTTCAGAGTGTCCTCGATCCCAAGGAGGCGCTGGCGGACGGAGCACCCTTGGTGCACACCCACGACTGGAAGGGGCGCCCCCGCAGCTCCAACCTGTGCAAGGAGGTCGCGCTGTCGTTCGGCGACGTGGACGAGGCCTTCGCGGCCGCCGCGCACGTCGTGGAGGGCGACTGGCACTACAGCGGCAGCACCCACGCCGCCATCGAGCCCCACTGTGCCCTGGCTGAGTGGACGCCCGACGGGGATCTCGTGCTGCACAGCTCCACACAGGTCGGGCACTACCTGCAGCGCACCCTCGCCCGGGTCCTCGAGCTGCCGGCCCATCGCGTCCGCGTGGTGCAGCCAGCGGTCGGCGGCGCATTCGGCGGCAAGTCCGAGCCCTTCGACCTCGAGCTGTGTTCCGCCGTGCTGGCCCGCAAGGCCGGCCGGCCCGTCAAGATCCTCTACACCCGAGAAGAGGTGTTCTACGCCCACCGCGGCCGCCACCCCATGGACTTCCACATGCGGCTGGGTGTGGACGACCAGGGCCACATCGTCGGCGTGGACCAAGACGTCCAGATCGACGGAGGCGCGTACCACTCGTTCGGTCTCGTCACGACCTACTACGCGGGCCAGCTGCTCCCCGGCCCGCTGCACTTCCGCAGCTACCGCTTCCGCAGCCGACGGGCGTACACCAACAAACCCTGCTGCGGCCCGAAACGCGGCCATGGCTCTGTGCAGCCTCGCTTTCCCCTCGAGTGCGCCCTCGACGAAGCCGCCGAGGCGCTGGGCCTCGACCCCATCGAAATCCGCCGCCGAAACGCCCTCAAGGGCGGAGACACCACCATCAACGGCATGCACCTCCCCAGCATGGGGATCCACGCCTGTCTGGATGCGGTCGAATCGGCCAGCCGTTGGCGCGAGCGCCGGGGCCAGCTGCCTCGGGGTCGAGGCCTCGGGGTCGCGACGAGCATGTACATCTCTGGCACCGCCTACCCCATCGTGCCCGGCGACCTCTCCCAGTCGGGGGTGCAGCTGCAGGCGGACCGCACCGGCCGGGTCACCTTGTTCAGCGGCACCAACGACATCGGGCAGGGCAGCAGCGGCATGCTGGCGATCGTGGTGGCGGAGGAGACCGGCATTCCGGTGGAGGCCATCCACGTGGTGGCGGGCGACACCGCCCTCACGCCGGTCGATCTGGGCGCCTATTCGTCGCGCGTCACGTACATGGCGGGCCTCGCTGCCCAGCAAGCCGGGGCCGCGCTGAGGGACGTCCTGGTGGCCGCAGCAGCCGCCGCTTGGGACTGCAACCCCGAGGACGTCATCATCGACGTCGGACGCTACCGACGTCGAGACGCGCCGGACACGGAACTGGCCTGGGATGAGGTGATTCGCCTCGCCGAAGGGACGCTCGGAACCCTCGCCACCACCGGCGACTACCGCACCCGGGCTGTGGGGGGCGACTACCGAGGCGGGACCATCGGCGCGTCCCCGGCGTACTCGGCCACTGCACATGTCGCAGAGGTGGAGGTCGACGAAGGCACCGGCAGGGTGACGGTGCGGCGGATCTGGGCAGCCCACGACTGCGGCCGCGCGCTGAACCCGGTGATGGTCGAAGGACAGATCGAAGGCAGCGTCTACATGGGCATGAGCGAGGCGCTGTTCGAGGACCATGCGTTCCACCTCGGCGCAGAGCCCCGGCGCCGCCACCCCGACGCCGCCCGTACCGGGGTGGATCCGATGCGCGGCCTGCACAAAGGCCCCAGTCTCCTGGACTACCGAATGGCCACCAGCCTCGACACACCAGAGATCCTCGCCCACATCATCGAGAGCATCGATCCCGGCGGCCCCTATGGCGCCAAAGAGGCCGGCGAAGGCCCTCTGCACCCTGCCGTCCCGGCGATCGCCAACGCCATCCACGACGCCGTCGGGGTGCGACTACGCACCATGCCGTTCACCCCTGAGCGGGTGCTGGCCGCCCTGCGGGGCAGGCCATGCTGACCCTGCCTGCCTTCGCGCTCCACCGTCCGACCACCGCGGCACAAGCGGTCCAGACCCAGGCAGAGACGGGCGGACGCTATGTCGCCGGAGGCACGGACCTCCTCCCGAACCTCAAGCATGGGCTCGACGCACCCGAGCACCTCATCGCGGTCGACCACCTGCCGGAGCTCCACGGCGCAGCCCCCCATCGAGGGGGAGTTCTCCTGGGCGCCGGACTCAGCCTGCACCACCTCGCCACCGACCCCGCCGTGAGGGCTCACGCCGCCGCGCTCGCCGAGGCGGCCTCCCAAGTCGCGGGCCCGCAGCACCGCCGCATGGGCACCCTCGGCGGCAACGTCATGCTCGACACGCGGTGCCTGTTCCTGAACCAGACCCAGGCCTGGCGCGACGCGCTCGGGGGCTGCTTGAAGGCGGATGGCGACTGGTGCCACGTGTTGGGGAGCCGCAAGGCGTGTGTCGCTGCGCAGTCGTCCGACACGGTGCCCGTGCTCGTGGCCCTCGACGCCGTCGTGGTCGCCGAGACCACGGACGGACCGGTGGAGCGGCCCATCCGCACCCTCTACGGCACCGACGGCCGCTTGGACCAGCTCCACGACCTGCCGGACGGCGCACTGGTCACCGGCGTCTGGCTGCCCCCCCGCGTCCCGAGGCAGCGGACGGCGTACCGGAAGGTGCGCAGCCGGGCCGCCATCGACTTCCCCCAGGTGTCGGTCGCCGTGCTGATCGGCCAGGATGCCTCCGACGCCATCACCCACCTCGAGGTGGTCCTGGGTGCGCTCCTGCCGCAGCCCCGTCGGATCCGGCACCTCGATGCCTTCCTCGGGGCGTCGCTGACCGCAGAGGCCATCGACGCCGTGGCCGAGCACGCCCGAAGGCAGGCACGGCCCCAACCCCAGGTGCACAGTGACGTCGACTGGCGGCGGGAGATCGTGCCGGTGGAGGTCCGGCGCGCGCTCCAAGGACTCACAGCCCCTGGATGATCGCCTCGAGGGGAATTTCGGTGCCCTGCCCCTGACGGATCTGCTCCCATAGGGCAGCCCGAACTTCTTTGTCGATGCGCTTGGCAGGCCCCTCAGCGCCGCCGAACCACCCAGACCACAGCACGAGCCGGGCCGCTCCGGCGTCCACGGGACCGTAGACCCGAATGGCCGACGCGGTCTGCTTGCGGTGGCTCACGCGGGTGAGGGTCAACCGCACCAGGTCGCCGAGCTTGGCATCGAGGTCGATCAGGACGCCGTCGAGTTGGGCTTCGGGGTGGCCCAGGGAGAGCTGGAGAGGCTGCGGAGAGCGGCGCCCGGCAATCCCCCGGTACGACTCCAGATCTTCGCCTTCGACCCCGGCATCGGCGATCCGCTGGATGAGCTGCACTTGTCGGGCGTAGCCGAGGCGCCGCTTGGACGTGGCCTTGTCGCTCTCCCATCCCGGAAAGCACACCACCCGGGGCACCAGGGCCGCGTCGTCCTCGTAGAGATTGAGGATCGGGTAGGGGTCGCCACGACGCGGGCTGATCACATGAACCGAGAGGTGGAGCAGGTCGCGGATCTGCAAGTAGATCCGGCTGACCAGATCCGTCATCTCCGAGGGCGTGACCGCCAGTCCCACAGGGCAACCGAGGGGGTGTGGATCGAGCGAGAACGTCATGGCGGCTCCGACGCCGGAAGCGTACCAGAGCCCCAAGGGTCCTGACGGCTCATGGAGGATTCACCGGTGACCGCAGTGTGCGTCACGGGTCTCGACCCGCTAGAATGACGTGGAGGCAGGTCCGTGCACACCGTCCACTCCCCCATTCTCACTCTTGCAGCGTCGCCTTCGCGGGTCGTCCGCGTGGCGCTGGTGTTCGGCTTGGCGGCATGTGCGGCGAATGCTGAGCCCGATCTGCTCGTTCCCGACACGGTCTCCGTGGCATGGAGCGATGCCTACGACGGCACGGATGATGGGTTGGGTGCCGTCGTTCCCGTCGACGTCATGGTCTACGACAGCGCCACCGGTGCGGCCCTGCAAGGTGTAGAGCTCGCCATCGCGTCCGAACACGACGGCACATGGGTTGTCCCCGCTGGCCGGGTCGTCGCCGCCGACGCCCCCCGCCCCGACGCCGCTGGGCTCGACCCAGCCAGCGACCCTCTCGCAGGCGCCGCCGCCTGGCTGCAGGATGCCGAGGTCGACTCGATGCAGGTGTTGTTCGACACCCGCCACGATCGCTTCGTCACCATCGACGCCGACCGTGGTGAGCTGCTTGCTGGCGCCACCACCGTCGTCACCAACAGCGAGGGCGTGGCGCGCGTGCTGCTGTTCGTCGACCGCTTCCCTGCCGCCTCGACCACCGACTGGGCCGACGTGGCCGTCGTCGTCTCGGCATCCGGTCCCGTGCCACTAGAGCGCGTGGTCCTGCTCCAGCCGGAGTAGCCCGCGGGCCCACGGCCCCCAGGCAGCACAAGAGCGACGGAGGGAACGGCGATGCCCGCCCGCTTCCCGCCACGGCCCGCCATGGGTACAATGCTCTCCCCGACGCCCTCCCCCTCCCCGTCCCGGAGCTCCCCGTGGCCCTGACCGATCCCGAGCTCGATCTGCTGCGCGAGCTCCTGGAAGACGACCCCACGTCGGATCTCTACTTGCAGGTGGGGGAAGAGTTGGTGCGACGCGGGCAGTTCGCCGAGGCACTCCCCGTGCTCGCCAAGGGCGTCTCCCACGACCACGACCCCAACGGCCACGCGCTGCTGGCTCGTGCGGCGCTCGAGGTCGGAGACTACGACGTCTGCGTCGGGTCTCTCGACGCGGTCGACACCGACCCCACCACCGCCCCAGACAACGCCAACGTCCTCATGCTGGCTCTGGAGCGGAGGGGCCAGCTCGACGATGCCCGGGACCTCGCCAACGCCCTGCTGACGGCGATTCCAGGCGACGTGGTGGCCACCGCGGTCCTCGAGCGACTCGATGCGCCGCCCCCCGATGCCAGCGGGCGTGCTTCCGATCCCTTCGTGACCGTGGAGCGCGCCGAGCGCTACGTCGTGGTCGGTCGGGTCGACCGAGCCATCCGGGTCTACCGCCGGGTCCTGTTCCACAACCCCGGCGACAAGGGCATCGAGCTTCGGCTCCGGCAGCTCGCCGCGGACGAGAGCCTGCCGGCGGTCGACGACCTCTCCGAGGAGCTCACGGACCCGGGCCTCGCGCCGCCGGAGTTCACGATGCCCGCGCCGGGCATCAAGTCCACCGGCTCTCCAGCGGTGGAGCGCGCGACCGCACCTCCGAGCAGCACGTCTGGTGGCGACACCAAGGGCAAGGGTCGGCGCCGCCGCCGCTCCCTGATCCGTCGCTGATGCCGCCCTCGATCCTGGTTCTGCAGGGGCCGAACCTCGACCGCCTGGGCCGTCGCGAGCCAGAGCTGTACGGGCACCTCACCCTCGAGGAGATCACCGCCGACCTCGATAGGCTGGCCGGTGAGCTCGGCGCCACCCTTCGCCACGTGCAGTCCGCCCACGAAGGCGTGCTCGTGGAGGCCGTGCATCGGGCAGCCGACGACGGATTCGAGGCCGCCATCGTCAACGCTGCCGCCTACACCCACACCTCGGTGGCCCTGCGGGATGCGCTCCTCGCGGCCCCGATGCCCTTCGTGGAAGTGCACCTGTCCAACGTGCACGCCCGCGAGTCGTTCCGGCACCGCTCGCTTCTCGCCGACGTCGCGATCGGGGTCATCACGGGCCTCGGCCCCGAGGGCTACCGGTCTGCGCTGCGGGCATTGGTCGAACGGCATCCCTCAGGGTAAGCACGCGGTCCGTCCTCACGCCGTCGCTCTGTGCGCGGCGCACCATCCTGCCGCCTCGCGCGCGCACCACCAGACCCGGGAGATGCGATGGACCTCGAGCAGATCCAATCCCTGCTCAAGATGCTCGCCGACCACGACGTCAGCGAGTTTCGTTACAAGGACGAAGACCGCAGCCTGCAGCTGCGCCTCGGCCCGCCACCGGCTCCGGTCGCGCCCATGGCCGTCCCGCAGATGGCAGCCCCCGTCCCGGCGGCGCTGCCCGCTGCGGCACCCGCTGCCGCCGACGCCACCAGCGTCGCCGCCGCGGATGCTGGCTTGGTGATCGTCGAGTCGCCGATGGTCGGCACCTTCTACGGCTCGCCGAGCCCGGGTGCGCCCGCCTTCGCGGAAGTCGGTGCCAAGGTGACTCAGGGCCAGACCCTGTGCATCGTCGAAGCCATGAAGCTGATGAACGAGATCGAGGCCGACAGCTCGGGCACGATCGTGGAGATCTGCGCCGAAGACGGCAAGCCCGTCCAGTTCGGGCAGGCCTTGTTCAAGATCCGGCCCTGACGGGGACCTCGATGTTCAAAAAGATCCTCATTGCCAATCGCGGAGAGATCGCCCTCCGGGTGATCCGGGCCTGTCGTGAGATGGGCATTCGCACGGTGGCCGTCTACAGCCAAGCCGACGCCAGCGCCGTGCACGTTCGCTTTGCGGACGAGGCCGTGTGCATCGGCCCCGCCTCCGCCACCGAGTCGTACCTGAACCAGCCGAGCGTGCTGGCGGCAGCCGAGGTCACCGGCGCCGACGCCGTGCATCCCGGCTACGGATTCCTCGCAGAGAACGCCCAGTTCGCCCAAGCCGTCCGGGCCATGGGGCTCGCCTTCATCGGCCCGAGCGCGGAGCACCTGCACACCTTCGGCGACAAGCTCTCAGCCAAGGAAGCCGCCAAGGCGGCGAACATCCCCATGCTCGAGGGCTCCGGTGGAGCCATTCAGAGTGTGGAAGAGGCCCTCGAGGCCGCCAACTTGGCGGGCTACCCCATCATGCTGAAGGCTGCGGCCGGTGGCGGTGGCAAGGGCATGCGCGTGGTCGAGAGCGCAGAGCAGCTCGAGCGTGTCTTCACGGTGGCTCAGGCCGAGTCCCAAGCAGCGTTCGGCAGCAAGGACGTCTTCCTCGAGCGCTACCTGCGCCGTCCACGCCACGTGGAGGTCCAGGTCGCAGGTGATGGCGAGCATGGCGGGGGCATCCACCTCGGCACCCGGGACTGCTCCCTGCAGCGTCGGCACCAGAAGATCATCGAGGAGGCTCCAGCTCCCTTCTTGTCCGACAAGCTGCGCAACGACATCCAGGATGCCGGCGCGCGCCTCGTGCGGTCCGTGGGCTACCAGACGGTCGCCACCGTGGAGTTCCTGGTCGAAGAGGACGAGTTCTTCTTCCTAGAGGTCAATCCACGCATCCAGGTGGAGCATCCGGTCACCGAGGAGATCACCGGCATCGATCTCATCCAGCTGCAGATCCGTCTCGCCGCAGGGGAGCCGCTGCCCCTCACGCAGGCCGAAGTGAAGCAGCAGGGCCACGCCATCGAGATCCGCGTCAACGCGGAGAACCCCGACAACTTCCTCCCGTCCCCGGGGCGGGTCACCGGCTACCACGAGCCCGGTGGACCGGGAGTGCGGGTCGACAGCGCCATCCACGAGCACGCGATGGTCCAGCCCTACTACGACTCGCTGGCCGCGAAGCTCATCGTGCGAGGCAACGACCGGGAGCACGCCATCCGGCGCACCCTGGGGGCGATGGAGGAGTTCATCGTCGAGGGCATCAAGACGACGCTGCCCGTGCAGGCAGAGCTGCTGCAGACCGAAGAGTTCAGAACGGGCACGATGTACACGCGGTTCATCGACGGGTGGCTCAAGGACCGCAAGCGCTGAGTGCTGAGGCGCGCTGGTCCGGAATGCCAGCGCGGCATCGTCCAGCGCGCACGGACACCGGTTTTGAGGCAGGAAGCGCCGTGCTTGCGCTGTTACATGGCAGAGGACCATGACAGGCGCCGAGACCCCCGATTCCAGCCCCGAGACGGCCATCGACCCCGACGCCGCCACGGACGAGGCGGCGGGGCCCGATGGGCCGTCGGATGCTCCGCCGCGCCGCACGGCAGGTGGCTGCTTGTGGCGTCTGTTCACCCGCTCCGTTTTGGTGGTGTTGCTCACGCTCGTGGGCCTCTTCGCTCTGGTGGCCGGCTGGCTGTACTCCACCGACTTCCAGTCCCGCATCGTGCCGGTCGTGGAGGACCTCCTCGCGCGCCAGACCGGCGAGGACGTCTCCATCGATGCCGTGCGGGTCCGCCTGTGGGCGCCCGCGATCCTCGGAGAAGGCCTCACCATCACCTCCCGCGACAGCGGCGAGGACATCGTCTCGGCCGAGTTCCTCCGCATCCCGCTGGTCCTTCGCGGCGGCGGACCCGCGATCGGCCGCATGGTGATCGACAAGCCCAGGGTGCATCTGCACCTCGACGAGAAGGGCAAGCTGCTCGAGTTCAGCCGCATGAAGCGAAAGCCGCCGGAGGAGCGCAAGCCCCTGAAGCGTCTGCCGTGGTGGTCCATCGACATCACCGACGGCGCATTCCGCCTCACCCATCCCCAAGGGGCGGTGGAGCTCGACGCCATCGAGCTGCACCCCGACCGGAGCGGCTACGGCCTGCTGGAGGCCCGCCTTCGTGGGCAGGTCCGCGATCTGTCGGTCCGCACCGAGATTCAATGGCCCGACGTGCGCATCGGTCCGGACACCATCGAGGTGCCGGAACTCCGCGTGCGCACCCCGCCGCTGGATCTCGACGGTCGGGTTCGCATCCCGTTCCAGGGAGAGATGGACGTGGCGCTCACGGCCCTGTCGCGCCTGGAGCGCATCGAGCCCGTGCTCACGCCGCCCCGCAAGGCCCACGGACTGGTTCACCTCGACCTGTCCGCGAGCGGCACCTTGAAGGATCCAGAGCTCGTCGCCCTGGCCTTCGCCGACGACCTCGGCCTCGACATGCCCGGGGTGTTCACTCCCCTGCTCACGTACGAGCTCAAGGACATCACCGCCTCGGCGCGTGCCAATCGAGACGGCATCGTGGTGGAGGAGGCCGTCCTGCACTGGGGGGGCGGCAAGATCGTGGCCGAGGCCAAGATCACGCCGGACAAACACATCCACGACATCCACATCACCGGCGACGATGTGCACCTCAAGGAGCTCCTTCAGGCCTTCGACGCAGCGCCCACGCCGTGGATCGACATGACCAGCGATCTCGAGATCCGCGCCCAAGGCACGCTGCAGCCCGTGAAGATCGAAGGGGCGTTCGAGCTGGCCGTCGCCGATCTGTTCGTTGGCGACCGCCCCATCGGTCGGAAGGGCATCGAAGCCATGTTGGACATCCCGTGGGCCAACGTCACCGGCAACATCCTGTTCGAGAAGAACCATGTGTTGCTGACCAGCGACGACGTTCGAGGCCCGCGGTCCCGGGGCTCGACCCGTGTCGACATCGGCTTCGGCCCACGCGGGCCCCTCGACCTGGCCTTCCAGCTGGACGAAGGCAACCTCTTGGACTTCCAGCCCCTCCGTGGCGTCGAGCTCACGGGCCACGGCCAGGTGAGCGCCCGGGTCTGGGGCCCGTTCAACCGACTGCAGCTGCTCGGCACCGGCGATCTGGCCGACTTCAGCGTGCTCGGCATCCCGTACGCCGACCGCCTCGTCGCCACGATCCGCAGCCCAGAGCTCAAGACGCTGCACCTCGACGACGCGGAGGCATGGATTGGCGACTCCCACTACTCGGGCCGCTACTCCATGGACTTCCGCCCCCCGTTGTCCATGTCCACCGCCATCGAGATCGACGAGGGCCGCGTCGAGGACATGGTGCACATGTTCGTGGACCTCGACGGCCTCACCGGCGACCTCGAGGGCACCCTGGCCCTCGACGGCCCCATCAACGACATGACCGGCGAGGCACACCTGGTGCTCCGCGACGCCGGCGTGTGGGGGGAGCAGTTCCCCACGGGCGAAGCCCACGGCTACCTCGACGAAGGAGTGTTCACCCTCGATGAGCTCCGGGTGCGCCGGGACGAGGGCACCGGCATCACGCTACGCGGAGAGGTGGGCCGGGCCTGGGCCCTCGACATGGAGCTCGTCGCCGACGGCATCGAGCTGGAGCGCATGGATCGGCTCCAGGAATACGAGCTGCCCGTGCTCGGCCGGGCCACCGCGTGGTCCCGCATCCAGGGCACGCTGTTCGAGCCCGAGCCCCTCGGACGCATCGCCGTCACCGATGTGCGCTACGCAGGAGCCGTCGTCCCCGACTCCGTGCTCACGTTCTTCACGGACGAAGGGGTCGCCCACTACGAGGGCGATCTCATCGGAGGGCATGCATTCACATCCGGCACCCTCGGCCTGTGGGATCAGCAGCCCTACGCGCTGACCATCGACCTCGACCGGCTCCCCGCCCATCTGTTCTACCCCACCGCCGCCGACGGACAGCCCATCACAGCCCTCGCCACGGGGAGCCTCGATCTGGCGGGCCACTTCGGGGCCGAGTGGTCCCCCGTGGCCCTCGGGGGCCGCCTCGATCGGGTCGCTGTGGCCTGGGACCGGCACCAGCTCGTCAACACCCAGCCCTGGGACATCTCAGTCGACGGGCCGAGGTTCGATCTGCAGGGCATCAACCTGTCTGGCGGGGCCACGCGGTTCAACCTGTCGGCCAGTGGCGGCGAGGCCCTCTTGGTCGGGGGCGACGGGGTCTTGGACCTCGACCTCCTGCGCGCCGCCGTGCCGTCGGTGGAGCGGGCGACCGGTACCGCGGATGTCGTGCTGTACGCGGTGGGTGCCAAGCCCAACGTCCAGGCGAGGGTCGACATCGACGTCGATGCGGAGCTGTTTCGCCTCGCCGACGTGCCCCTCACGTTCGAGGACACGCAGGTCACCTTGTCGGTCACCGAAGACGCCATCGTGGTGGAGCGGATCGACGGCTCGGTGGGTGGCGGGACCCTGACCGGCCGAGGACGGATCGATGCCGAGGAGTGGCAGCCCACCCGCTACGACATCACGGTCGAGGCCCGCGATGCCCTCGTTCAATGGGTCGACAGCCTGCCCCCCGCCATCGGCGACGCCGACCTGGCGTTCGACGGCCCCAGCGAAGCGCTCCTTCTCTCCGGGGATGTCGAGGTCGAAGAGATGGTCTTCGAGGACCGCATCGACTGGGAAGACTGGGTCGTCTCGTACCGGGAGGAGATGCTCGTGGACCCCGCGTCGATGAGCAACGAGGAGGCCATGTTCAACCTCAACGTCCACATCAATGCCCCGGGCACGATCCAGCTTCGCAACAACATCGGAGAGGGCTTCGCCCGCGCCGACCTCCGCCTGCTGGGCGACACGGTTCGCCCCGGTCTGGTGGGCAAGGTGGAGATCTTCGACACCATCGCCTTCCTCCAAGATCGGGAGTTCCGCGTCGACCGCGGCACGCTGCTGTTCAACGACCCCTGGACGTGGGACCCGGAGATCGACTTCAGCTTGCTGACCAACATCACCAACCAGACCCAGCGCTACGACATCGGCGTGCAGGTGCAGGGGCCCTTCTCCAACTGGCGCACGTCCACCCGCAGCGACCCTGCCCTGCCCCAGAACGACGTCAACGCCCTGCTGTGGTTCGGGATGACCATGGACCAGCTCGAGCAGATGGGGGAGCTGTCCAGCGCGGTCTTCCAGGGCGTGGCGGACCTCATGCTCACGGACTTCTTCGTCAGCGGGCAGGCGGGAGAGCTGTCCAGCGCCCCAGAGCTGCTCTTCGACCGCATCGACATCACCACGGGGGTCACAGCTCGGGGGGAATACAGCCCGGACCCACGCCTCGTGGTGGAGAAGCGCATCGACGATCTCGGAGACGTCGATCTGTCGTGGCAGATCAACCTGGTCCGACCCGAGGATACCTACGTGTCCGCCAACTACCGTATCGGTGGCATCTGGTCCTTGTCGGGCTGGTATGCGACCCTGCAACGGGACCGCGTGCTCCCCATCGGCGGCGCCTACGGGGTCGACGTGACGGCGCGCTGGGAGGTCGAGTAGGTCGTGTGGGGAGCCCTGCTGTACGCCCTGCTCCCATGGGCTCACGGGGCGGAGCCCGAGCCCGTGCCTGCACCCGCGCCCACCGGCGGCGCGGTGGTGATCACCGATCTGGGTGCCGGCACCGAGCTGCCGGACCTGTCCCGCTGGTCCGGCATGCCCGTGGCCGACGTGCAGCTGGTCGGCCCCGAGGGCGGTCTGCCGGAGGCATCGCTCGCCCCACTCCTCCGCTCCACCCTGTCCGAGACCCTGGATCTGGGGGCCGTGCGACTCGACGTCCGAACGTTGTTCCAGGTGGGGTCGTACCGAAGCGTCGAGGCGCGGGTGGAGCCCTGGTTCTCCTACGACGACGAGGGCAACGAAGTCGACGCCGTCATCCTCACCTACACGGTGTACCCGGCGCCGAGCCTCAGCGGCCTGAAGGTGACGGGCAACCGGGCGTTCAGCGACAAGGCCATCCTCGACGCATCCAGTCTGTCGGTAGGCCAGGTCTTCTACGAAGCGCTCGACGGACCCATCGTCGCCGCCCGGGTCCAGCGGTTCTTGTACCAAGGGGGCTACATCCGCGCCGAGGTCGAGGTCGAGGTCGTGGACGGCGTGGGGCTGCTGATCATCGACGAGGGAGAGCCGAACCTGCTCCAGAGCCTGACCTTCCCGGGGGACTACGAAGGCGTCGTGCCGGAACGCACCCTGCGCCGTTGGGCCCGCCAGGCGGGGGTCGAGGAGGGCAAGCCCTTCGCCCCCGAGGCCATCGGCGAGGCCCGCACCCGCATCCTGGAGCGCCTAGGGGACCCCCGAGGCCGCCTGCTCCGGCCCCGCCGGGGCTACATCGCGGCCCGGCTCACCCCTGCGGTGATCACGCTGCCGGAAGGCGCCCGGGCCACCCTCACCCTGGAGCCAGGCCCCAAGCTCGAGGTCGACGTCGAGGGCCTGGCGTGGGGAGGCCGCCGCAAGGTGAGCGATGCCCTCGATCTGACCCACCGCACCCGGCTCACCCGGGGCTTCCTCGACGAGGCCCCGGACCGGGTGGAGTCCTACCTCACCGAGCGGGGCTTCTACGACGCTGGTGCGACGGTGGAGCTTCAAGACGGCGGCACCGTGGAGACGCTGTCCGCGAAGGTCGAACGCGGCCCCCGCTACAGCCTCCCCACCGGCCGTTTCCCCTCCTGGGTCGGCATGCGGTTCGACGGGAACGACGCCGTGTCCGACGCGGAGCTGCAGGCCATCATGGACCAGGCCAGCCCCGATGTGATCCGGCGCGACATCTACACCGAGCCTGGTCTCGCCGACGGAATGGCCGCCGCTCGGCAGCTGTACGGCGCCCGCGGCTACCTCGAGGCGGAGCTGATCCTGGCCGAGAGTCCACGGGTCCGTCCACGACGCAGCGTCGGCGACGTCCTGCGCCTGCTGGTGGGCCAGCCCGCACGGCGCAGAATCGAGCCCACCATCTACGTGACCGAAGGTGAACTCACCACGCTCCATGAGCTGGTGGTCGAGGGCGCGAGCGTGCCCATGCCGTTCCTCGCGGCGCGCCAGGCCCGCATGGAGGGTGAGGCCTACTCGGCCCAGGCCATCGACGTGCTCGCTCGGGACGTGCTCCTCGCCCACCGCAACCGGGGCTGGCTCGACGCCGACACCCGCATCATCACCCAGGACGCCCCCCTCGACGACGGACGCCCTCAAGGCAAGATCGCCCGCATCGTGGTCACACCCAGGGAGCAGATCCTGCTCCGCAGTGTCGTCGTGCAGGGCACCCGTCGCACCCGTCTGCCCTTCGTGCAGCGGGAGCTCGACTTGGTGCTCGGGGAGGCGGTGACCCCGTCGGCCCTCGACGACACCCGCTCATCTCTGTACGATCTGGGCATTTTCCGCAGCGTGCAGCTGGACCTTCTCGGGGACGGCCGCGTGCGCGACCTCGTGGTCGCCGTCGACGAGCGCGCGCGCTGGGCCTTCGAGGTCGGCGGCGGCGTGAACACCGACCAAGGCGTGCGGACGTTCGGCCGCGCCACCCGGCGCAACCTGCTCGGACTCGCCCACCGCCTGGAGCTCATCGGCCAGATCGGCCTCGACTACCGAAGCGAGTCGCTCTCCGACTGGGTGCCCGACGTCACCGACCCCGAGTGGCGTCTCGCCGCCTCCTACACCGCCCCTCACGTGCCCCTGCGGAACCAGGACCTCATCCTCGACGTCGTGCTTCGCGAGCGGCGCCAGGAGCTCACCTGGCAGCTCGATCGGACCGGCGGTGGCATCGCCGTGGAGAGCCGCCTCGGGCGGTCCCTTCGGATCCGTGCCGGGGCCCGTCTCGAGGCCCGCCAGTTGCGGGAAGTGGACACCGGAGCGCTGCTGGACGGCGAGGTATGGGCGGATCTCATCAACCTCGAGGCACCGGTGCTTCCGAGCCCCTGGCGCCTCCAGGAGTCCGTGTCCGGGCTCGTCGTCGCGGACCTGCGCAACGACCCGGTCGCGCCGACGCGGGGCGCCCTGGTGTCCGCGACCGGCAACTGGGCCCCCGGGATCCGGTGGGCGGAAGACGTGCGACGCACCGCATTCGTGAAGGGGGAGCTGCGGGCCAGCACCTGGATTCCCCTGTACGGCTTCGTGCTGAAGGTCGCTGGGGAAGGAGGCCTCGCGCAGCCCCTCAACGACACGCCCATCCCGTTGGAGGAACGCTACCGAATCGGTGGCACAGGGTCCTTGCGGGGCTTTCGTCGGGACGCCGTGGGGCCGCGCAACATCGCCCCCGACGCCGTGGTGAGCTGGCCCGATAGCCTGCAGCCCCTCATCGACTACGCCCGGCGGGACGCACCGGCTCGCTGGGTCCCCACCGGCGGCGACGCGATGTTGGTGGGCACCCTGGAGCTGCAGATGCCCCTGCCGAGCCTCGGGCTCTCCGGCTGGGAGGGCTACAGCCTCGCGCTGTTTGGTGATGTCGGACAGGCCTGGCTCCTCGACCCCAATGCCACGCCTGACAGCGCCAGCGACGCCATCGATCCCCTCGTGCCCAGCTTGCGGTATGGCGTCGGAGGCGGGGTCCGGGTGGCGACGCCGATCGGCCCGCTGCAGTTCGACGTGGGCGTCAACCCCCAGTCGATCTTGGCGGAGGGAGCCCAGGCCCAGCTGCTGCGCGTCCTGTACGAGGAGCCGCCCGTGCGAGCGCACCTCACCTTGGGAGCGACGTTCTAGCGAGGCCCGCGCCGAGCTTTCGCGGAGCCAACGCCCACCGCCTCCCCGAGCCGGGCGGCCACGCGACTAGAGGATCGGCGTCTCTTCGTACACCCCGAAGACGTCCCGCAGCCGGTGGCTGACCTCCCCGAGGGCGACGTCGGCCTTCACGGCCGTGAGGATGTGAGGCATCAGGTTGTCGGAGCCCGACGCCGCCTGCTGCAGCGCATCCAACGCCTCGGACGCAGTCTTTGCGTCGCGACCTTCCCTCACCTTGACGGTCCTGGCGACCTGTTCGGCCTCGATGGCTGGGTCGATGCGGAGCAGCTCGGGCATCGCTCCCCCCTCTTCCTGGAAGGCGTTGACGCCCACGACCGTGGCCTGCTTGCGGTCCACCGCGAGCTGCGCAGCGTAGGCGGCCGACTGGATCTCCCGCTGAGGAAAGCCCTGCTCGATGGCTGCGACCATGCCGCCCATGCCATCGACCTCGCCAATGAGACGCAGGGCCTCGGCCTCGAGCTCGTCGGTGAAGCGCTCGACGGCCCACGACCCACCCAGGGGGTCGACGACATCGGAGACGCCGGACTCGTAGGCGATGACTTGCTGGGTGCGCAGCGCGAGCTTGGCGGTGGCCTCCGTGGGCAGCGCGAGGGCTTCATCCTTGCCGTTGGTGTGCAAGGACTGCGTGCCACCGAGCACCGCAGCGAGGGCCTGCAGGGCCACGCGAACGACGTTGTTGTCGACCTGCTGGGCGGTGAGGGTGGAGCCGGCCGTCTGGGTGTGGAACTTCATGCGCATGCTCGCGGCGCGCTTGGCACCGAAGCGGTCCTTCATCAGCACCGCCCACATGCGACGGGCAGCCCGGAACTTCGCGACCTCCTCGAGCAGGTTGTTGTGGGCGTTGAAAAAGAAGGACAGCCGCGGCGCGAAGGTGTCGACCTCGAGCCCGCTCTCCAGGGCCGCCTCGACATACGCGATGCCGTCGGCCAGGGTGAACGCGAGCTCCTGGGCGGCGGTGCTTCCTGCCTCGCGGATGTGGTACCCGCTGATGCTGATGGTGTTCCACTTGGGCGTGTTCTTGGCGCACCACTGGAACATGTCCGTGATGAGCCGCATGCTCTGCCGCGGCGGGTAGATGTAGGTGCCGCGAGCGATGTACTCCTTGAGCACATCGTTCTGCACGGTGCCCCGCAGCACCGCCGGGTCGATGCCCCGCTCCTGCGCCACCGCCACATACATGGCCAACAGCGTGGACGCCGTGCTGTTGATGGTCATGCTGGTGCTGATCTTCTCCAACGGCAGGCCGTCGAGGAGCACGCGCATGTCGGCGAGGCTGTCGATGGCGACACCCACCCGACCGACCTCCCCCATCGCCATTTCGTCGTCGGAGTCGAAGCCCATCTGCGTGGGCAGATCGAAGGCAACGGACAGACCGGTGGTGCCCTGGTCCAGCAGGTAGCGGTAGCGGGCGTTGGACTCTGCGGCGGTGCCAAAGCCCGCGTACTGCCGCATGGTCCAGTGCCGGGACCGATACATGGTCGGCTGAGCGCCACGGGTGTACGGATACTCGCCGGGGAAGCCGATGCGATCCGGGTCGATGGTGGCATGGCCGTCGCTATCGATGGGGCCGTACAGCGGGGCCACGGCCTCTCCGCCTGAGCGGGTCAGGTGGTCGCGTTCGGGGAAACGAGCCACGGCCTTGCCATGGACCGCCTGGCGCCAGCGGCGGAGGTCGTCGGGGGTCATGCGGGCTCCACCGTGATGAGCACAGCGCCTGCGTCGACAGCGTCTCCAGATGCCACGTGCACCGTGGTCACGATGCCGGCCACCGGGGACTTGTACTCGTTCTCCATCTTCATGGCCTCGACCACGACGAGCACTTGGCCCTCCGCGACTTCTTGGCCTTCTTCCACCGGGATGCGCACGACGAGTCCAGGCATCGGCGTGCTGACGACCCCCTCCCCTCCGCTGGTGGCGGACGCGAGAGCCTTGTCGCGCAGATCCACCACGCTGCCCACCAGGCCCTGCCCAGAGAGCTGCACCGCTACGCGGTCTCCGGCGACGTGCACGCCGACGCGGTGCTCGGCGTCGGGGGCCCGCAGCAGCCACTCCGCCGCCCCGAGCTGCCGACCGGTCCAGTGCTGGCGTGGGGCATCGTCGATGGAGATCCACCAGCCGCCGTCCGGATGGCTGGCCACATCGATGCGTGCCGTGTGCTCGTCGAGCTCGACTTCGTAGATCATCGCCACACCCCCTTCATGGAGCGCCAGGTGTGCACCTGCCGCCATCCTCCGCCGGTGCCCTCGGTCGACGTGCCCGTGGTGGCCTTCGCCACATCGGCTTCGAAGCGTGCGATGGCTGCCGCGATGGCCCCTACCTCGCGCTCGGCGTCGGGGGTGGGCAGGTTGGCCTCCAGCCACTCGGGGGTGATGAAGCCCGTGGTGTACTCGCCCCTCAGAAACGCCTCGTCCTCGAACAAGGCCAGGAAGAACGGGATGGACGTCGGCGTGCCGACCAGGTGGTAGTCCCGAAGGGCCCGACGGCTACGGGCGATGGCCTCCTCGCGATCCTGCCCCCACACCACCAGCTTGGCGATCATCGGATCATAGTGGATGGGCACGTCCATGCCCTCGACGACGCCGCTGTCCACCCGCACCCATGGTCCTGTGGGCTCGCGGTAGCCATGCAACGGGCCCGGGGCGGGGCGGAAGCCGGCCCGCGCATCCTCAGCGTAGATGCGGCACTCGATGCTGTGGCCCGACAGGGTCAGGTCGTCTTGGGTGAACCACAAGGGCTCTCCGGCCGCCACACGAAGCTGGGCCTGCACCAGGTCCACCCCCGTGACCATCTCGGTGATGGGGTGTTCCACCTGCAGCCGGGTGTTCATCTCGAGAAAGTAGAAGGAGCCGTCGGCGCCGAGGAGGAACTCGCAGGTTCCAGCCCCTTCGTAGGCCACCGCGCGGGCTGCGTTGCACGCGACCTCCCCCATGGCACGCCGGGTCGCCTCGGGGAGCACCGGACAAGGGGTCTCCTCGACGACCTTCTGGTGCCGGCGTTGGATGGAACAGTCCCGCTCGAACAGGTGCACGACGTGGCCGTGGGCATCGCCGAGCACCTGGATCTCCACGTGCCGTGGGTCAACGACGAGCTTCTCGATGTACACGGCGTCGTCCCCGAAGGACTTGACCGCCTCCGACGTGGCGCTGACCAGAGCTTGGGGCAGCTCTGCGGCCGTGTCGACCCGACGCATCCCCTTGCCACCGCCGCCCGCCGCGGCCTTGAGCATGACGGGGTAGCCGATCCCCTCAGCGATACGAAGCGCGTCCTGCGGGTCCTTCACGGCCTCCGTCGTGCCCGGAACCACCGGCACGCCTGCGTCCACCATGGTCTGGCGGGCCGCCGTCTTGCTCCCCATGGCGTCGATCGCATCGGGCGGAGGGCCGATCCACACCAAACCCGCCTCAGCCGCCTTCCGCGCGAAGCCCGCGTTCTCGGAAAGGAAGCCGTATCCGGGATGCACCGCATCGCACCCCGTCTGCAGGGCTACTTCGAGGATGCGGTCCCCCAGCAGGTACGACGCGCTGGACGCGGGCGGGCCGACACACACGGCTCGGTCGGCAAGGCGCACGTGGAGTGCATCCGCATCGGCCTCCGAGTACACCGCGACGGCCTCGAGGCCTCGCTCATGGCAGCCTCGGATCACACGGACCGCGATCTCGCCACGGTTGGCGACCAGCACGCGGTGAAAGGGACGGCGGGGCAGCGGGGAGGCCATCGGCACCTCGGCAAAGGGTGGCCGGGTTCGTAACATCGCACCCTGGTGCGGGAGGCTCGGGCCGCAGGGAAACCGGCCGCCGCTAGAACGCCTCGGCCCGCAGCGGCAGCAACTCGTGCACCCCGGAGGCCGTCGGCGACTCCTCGAGCGGAAGCACCAAGGTGAAGCGGCTTCCGACCCCCAGCTCGCTCTGCACGAGGATGCGCCCCCCCATGGCGCGAGCGAGGCTCCTGGAGATGGCCAAGCCCAAGCCGGTGCCCTGGTGCTTGATCTTGTCGGAACGGCCCTGCGCAAAAGGCTGAAACAGCCTCGGGAGGAGGTCGTCCTCGATGCCAGGGCCCGTGTCGGACACCCGCACCTGCAGCAGCTCGCCGCTGGTTGCCGCACTCACGGTGACCACCCCGTCGTGGGTGAACTTGAGCGCATTGCCCACCAAGTTCAGCACCACCTGGCGCATACGAAGGGCGTCCCCGGCGATGGCATCTGGCACATCGGCCGCGACATCCCAGCGAAGTTCGTTGCGTTGCTCCGCCGCCAGCCCCCGCGCCACGTCCCGGATCTCGTCCAGGAGGTGCCGCACGGGCACCGTTCCCCAGGCGATCTCCAGCGCGCCACCCTCGATGCGAGACATGTCGAGCACGTCGTTGACCAGCGCCAGCAGATGGCGACCCGAGCGCTCGATCCTCCGCACATCATCGACCTCGACGGCCTCGGGGTCGTCGAGGATCAGCTCCGCGTAGCCGATGATCGCATTGAGAGGGGTGCGCAGCTCGTGGCTCATGCTGGTGAGGAAGGTGGACTTGGCCTGGTTGGCCGTCTCGGCCCGGACTCGCTCGCCTTCGAGCCGCTCGTTGACGACCGAAAGGCCCCGGAGCGACAGTTGGACGGCCTCATGGGAGTCGTGCAGGCCCAGGGTCACCCGCGCCAGCAACAGCGAGAGCGCGACGAACAGCACGGGCGGGAAGACCAGCAAGGAGGCCAGCTCGGGCAACGGGATGCCCACCGTGGAGATGGCCACCATCCACAGCACCGAGGAGACGCCCCCCCATCGCCATGCGCCGGGCGGCGCTGACAGTGTCCCCACCACGGTGCCCGCCCCTACCGAGAGGGTCCCGATGGCCACGCCGTTCACCGGTGCCAAATGCATCATCACGAGGGTGGCCAAGATCACCACACCGGCGGCCAGCTGCGCGGCGGCTTGTGGGCGGCGCCGAGCCCATCGCTCGCACAGGAGCAACGCGACGAACGTCGCCATGAGCGTCATCGGCACCGCTGGGGGCGCTCCGTCGAGCTCGAGCAGCTGCAGGATGACCAGCGCGACGGCCCCTACCCCGGTCGCCCCCGCCATTCCGACGATCGGTACCAGTGCGAGCTGATCTCGGAGGTCCGCACCGCGCCCGTCCTGGCGAAGCGCTCCGCCGTAGTCGTTGGCAGGAGGATCCATGGCATCGCATCGACGCAAAGCCCCCTACGCTTGAGGGGCGTCAGTATCGCCGCAGGATCATGTCGCGGGCGCGCCGCATCATCGGCACCAGGGACGTGTGGGTGACCGCCTCGCACGCCTCATCCGGGGTGAACCACCGCACGTCGCGGATCCCTTCTCGCTCGCTGGGGCAGAAGGCCCCCATCTCGCCCTGGGGCTCCATCAGGTACAGGTAGATGGTCTTGAGCCGCGGCAGCCCGCCAGGAGCCATGAAGCCGTAGCGCACGAGCCCCACCAGCTCCCTCACATCGAAGTCGCAGGCGACGCCCATCTCTTCCTGGACCTCGCGGGCACCGGCGAACTCCGGAGGTTCCCCTGGCTCCAGCTTTCCCTTGGCCACTTCCCAGGTGACCCCAGAGCGTCGGGTGACGCGAATGAGTGCCACTCGGACGCGGCCATCCGCCCCGCGAGCCACGGGAATGCCCCCGGCAGAGAGCTGCTCGGCGAACCCACGTTGGAGGTTCAATACGTCCCCCAGGTGGACGCTGCGGGCCATGTACAGCCCATTCCGGCGGTGCCGTTGCACGCGCAGCCGACGCCTGCGCCCTCGCGCCGTGTCGACGAAGAGCACCCTCGGTGACCCCTCCATGCGGTGGGCGGCTCGCCACGCCTGCCCCTCATCGCTCGACAGCCACACCGGACGACCATCGGGGGTGCGAAGCCCTCCTTGATGTCGGTAGACCTCGACCTGCTCGTCGGTGCAGGCGTGGTACAGGATGTCCGGCGACGACGGCCTGGGCTTGGGCGGCTTGCGCGAGGTGGGGTGTCGATCCCTCACGGCGCGGATGCGGTTGCCGTCGACCTCAAACCGCAACACCTTCGAACCGCGAACCAGGTCGATCACGGCGTCCACTGTGACACGGCAGCGCATCAGCTGTCCCAGACCGCGGGCCAACCCATCGAGATCGGCGTAGCCTTGATCGTCGAGGGTGAGATCCGCTGCCTCTGGCTTGTGCCGGAGGAGGAAGGACATCGTCTTGGACATCCGAACGGGGTCGTGCTGGCCCATGGCTGTAGCCTACCGCAGGTGGTGCCCTCAGGCAGCCCGTCCCGACGACCAGGCTACTCCCACTCGATGGTTCCCGGCGGCTTGCTGGACACGTCGTAGGCCACGCGGTTGATGCCTGGCACCTCGTTGATGATGCGATTGCTCATCCGACCGAGGAGGTCGTACGGCAGGTGCACCCAGTCCGCGGTCATCCCGTCGTGGCTGTGCACGGCACGGATCACGGCGGCCTCTTCGTAGGTGCGTTCGTCCCCCATCACGCCAACGCTGCGCACCGGAAGCAGCACGACGAAGGACTGCCAGATGCTGCGCTCCAGCCCTGCTGCGGCGATTTCGTGTCGAACGATGGCATCCGCGCGACGCAGCGCCGCAAGACGCTCGGGCCGCAGCTCCCCGAGGCACCGCACGCCGAAGCCAGGTCCCGGGAAGGGCTGACGCCACACCCTTGCCTCGGACAGGCCGAGCGCGAGCCCTACGGCGCGCACCTCATCCTTGAACAGCTCTCGGAGGGGTTCGACGAGCTTCAGCTTCATGTCGTCGGGCAGCCCGCCGACGTTGTGGTGGCTCTTGATCGTGGCGGACGGGCCCCGCACGCTCACCGACTCGATCACGTCGGGGTACAGCGTGCCCTGCCCCAGCCAGTGCGCCTCGGGGTGACTGCGAGCGAAGTCCTCGAAGACCCGGATGAACTCGACGCCGATGACCTTGCGCTTCTTCTCAGGGTCGGTGACCCCCTCCAGCTTCGTGAGGAAGCGCTCCTGGGCGTCGATGACGGTGAGATCGAAGTCCTGGAACTCCGCTTCGACCTCCTCGGCCTCCCCCTGGCGCAGCAGCCCGTTGTCCACGAACACGCAATGCAGTCGATCGCCGATCGCCTCGTGGAGCAGCGCCGCTGCCACCGACGAATCCACCCCGCCGGAGAGTCCGCAGATCACGTGGTCGGTGCCCAGCTGTTCCTTGAGCCGCGCCACGGTCTCCTCGACGAACGAGCCCGGGGTCCAGTCGCCCGAAGCGCTGCAGATCTGCTGCACGAAGGTGGCGAGGAGCTGCTTGCCGGAGGTGCTGTGGGTGACCTCGGGGTGAAACTGCAGGCCGAAGGCTCGGCCATCGTCTCGGACCATCGCGGCGATCACGCCCTTCGAGCGCGCCGCGACCTGCCAGCCGTCGGGCACCGCGTCGACATGATCCCCGTGGCTCATCCACACCACATCATCGTCTCGATGGTGGCTGAGGAGCGGCCCGGGGTCGCTCTCGAGGTCGAGCCGAGCCAAGCCGTACTCTCGGGACGTCCCTCGCCCAACATGGCCACCGAAGTGGCGCGCGAGCAGCTGCATGCCGTAGCAGACCCCCAGGATGGGCTTGCCCACATCGAGCCAGGCCTCGTCGAACGGAGGGGCATCATCCCCCAGCACCGAGGCCGGCCCGCCCGACAGCACGATCCCGACCAGCTCGTCAGGGTACGAGTCGGGCGCCGGGTCGGTGCAGGGTCGGATCTCGCAATACACCCCGAGCTCCCGCACACGTCGGGCGATGAGCTGGGTGTACTGGGAGCCGAAGTCGAGGATCCAAAGGGTCTGGTGCTGGGCCACGGGGCCTCCGGGACGGGGAGCCCCGCCTAACCGAATCGGAGGAGCTGGCCCCCTCCTCAGGGAGTCGGAGCGGGCCGCGTCGCCCCCACATTGCCTCGAGCCACACCGGCGCTGAAGGCGCCACCGGTGAGGGCATCCAGGTTCGCCGTGAGTTCCATCAGGCGCAGCTCTTCCTTGACGAGCGCGAGAGGGTCCGACTTGGGCGACAGGAGCCTCTCGGCCTGCAGGCGTCGGCGCTCGAAGTACAACCGAGTGACCTCACCGAGCACTTGGTCCCGCAGCTTCACGATGTCCTGCGCCTCGTTGATCACCCGGATCCGCTCACTGGACATGATGAGCTTGTCGAGATCGAAGGTGAGCCGAACGCGGTACTCGGACTGACGACCGCTGTCAGCATCCTGGATCACCGCCTGAGGATTGCTGTCCGGCGTGCGTGGGTCGAGCCCGTTCTCGTCGAAGTACTCGAACCCCTGATCGAAGTCATCGCGCACGTAGTAGGTCAGCTGCACCTCAGGAAGGGTGGCGAACGTGCTCGACTGTGTGAGCCAGCGCTGCACCCGCTCCGGCGAGATGTTGGCGTAGTCGGCCGCCCACATCTGCACCTGGTTCACCGTGGGTTCGTGGCTGAACCGGGAGAGCACCTCGCTGGCCGAGGTGAAGGCGAAGTCGGCGGGGCGACGGATGCGCACCTCGAGGGCGGTGCCACTGCGCAACGATGCGAGCGTGGGTTCGGGAAGTCCGAGCACCCGAAGCTCCTCCACCGAGGACAACCCTCCGCGGTCGTCCCGAAGGGCGACAATGGCGCGGGCATCGGCTTCCGCCACGCCGTCGAGCGCGCTGAGCTGTTCGATGGACGCATCGTTCAACAGCACCGGACCGCCAGCGGCGGTGGGAGACACCGCGGAAGACGTCGAAGCAGGGCTCACCACCGGCACGGAGGCCTGGGCGAAGGAAAGGAGCGAAGAGAGGACCAGGGTCAGCAACATGCACGACCTCCGTGGGGGTCTGTGGGTGCCGCGAGGGCGTGAGGCTGGAGACAGGGGCTCATGGTGCACCTTCGGACGCCGACCGTACGGCGGCGCCCGTGAGGTAGCTAGACACGGCGCCCTGAGTCAGGGCGTCGAGCTTGGCGTCGACCTCCGCGAGGTTGAGCTCGCGAAGCACGGCGCGACGGACATCCGAAGGCGGCGCCTCGAGAAGGATCCGGGCACGGAGGCGAAACAGCTCGGTGATGCGGGCCGCGAGCACGCCCCGGTACTTCGCGCCACCGCGGCTCACCTTGCTGTACAGCACCTGCGGCGCTTCCTCCCCGGCCACGATGACGTCGTTCCCGACGACCACGACCGGGAGATCCTGGCCTGCTTCGGCCTCGAAGCTCGTGGAGTTCCGCTGGCGGTTCGGTGACCAGGTCAAGCGCATATGGGCCCGCCAATAGCCATCGATGTCGTAGCTGGTGCCGCCGGGGTCGTTGTTCAGCCAAGACGGTCCCTCGTCGTAGACCTGGGTGTACTCGAGCTGCACCTGGGGGAACAGGGCCGCGACCAAGCGGTTGCCGACCTTCTGCCGTAGCTCCGGGCGCGTCAACGACGATTCGATCAGGGCATTCAGTGACGCGAAGGGCGGCAGCGTGGTGGGCCGGGTCGGCGCCTCAGGCAGGATCTCGGGGCGGGGGTCGAGGCGCCACACACCGGCCGTCCCCACGAGGATCACCTCCCCTCCCCGGACGCCGATGGCTTCCACGGAGGGATCGGGCAGGCCGTCGGTGAAGGCCTGCCAGGTACGCCCACCGTCGCGAGACTCGTAGGGACCTGCGGAGGAGGCTGCGAGGAGACTTCCATCCTGCGTCCGCTCGATGTCGTTCACCGACGGGATCGGACCACCGAGCACGGGATCGACCACCGCGTCGAAGGGCGTGGCGCGGAAGATGTCTTGGGCGCTGCCGACCACCAGATCTGGGTAGGGATCGCTGGAGGCCGGCCGCACCGTGAGGGGCATGGACACCGAGGGCAGCTCCTGCCAGGCAGGACCGCGCAGGACCCACACGCCATCTGGCGTGCTGGCCCACACCCCGCCGTCGACCACGAGGTCGGTGGGGGGCACCCGCATCGGGAGCTCCACGCTGGCCCATTGCACCAGGTCTGTGCTCGTCCAGGCCCCCTGGGGGCCCACCGCCAGGACCTTCCCCGGAGCCACCTCGACGGCGTGCGCGATGGACGCCTCCAGGACCGGCACCCATGTCGCGCCCAGGTCCGGGGACACCCGAAGTCCATCCGGACGGCTCACCAGGAGCATGCCGTTCGCCGTGAAGCCCACACGGGGCCGGCCCATGCCCAATGCCGCCCCTTGCTCGTCGGCCCACAGCCCCTGCTCGACCTCTCCTTGGACCCCCACCGCGACATCCTGTGCAGCCGCGGCGGCCTCGGCTGCGAGGTCTTCGGCCTCCTCTTCAGAGTCAGCGTCCCCCAGACTCCCCGTCAGCTCGTCGATCCGGGCCTGCACATTGAGGATCAGCTCCTCGTCGCGGGACGCTGCCCCCAGACGGTCGCCGACCCCTTGGAGGACCTCGATCCAGTCGACGCCGCCATCGACGGTGACCCACACGGAACCGTCCAGCTGCACCGTGGCCCAGATCCCAGCGCGCTGTGGGTGCATGGCCACGTCGACGAAACGGTCCTCCCCGACCGGCCCCACCGGCGTCCACGTCGAGGTGCGAGCCCGGGGAAGGTCGGGGGCTGGGGGAAGCTCCGGCGCGGACGTGAGCGGCACCGCAGACAGCGGATCGAACGGAGGAGGCGCCGCGGGCGCGTCGCCCTCTGGCGGCGCAGCGGGCGCGACCGGGTCGACCCCAGGCGCCAGCGAAGGCTCCGCGGGCACCGGCGCGAGAGGCTCGGCAGGGGGTTCCTGGGCCAGGGCCAAGGTCAGCAGTAGCAGCAGGGGGGGCACGGACTCGGCACTCTAGCAGCCTCGCGAGGCCATGAGGCCCCGGTCGGCGACGTTTGGGTTACCGACCGGCGTGAACGTCTTCGCTGCTGCCGCCGACGCCGTGCGCACGGGGCGCCGAGCCGCCCTGGCCACCATCGTTGGGGTCGCCGGTAGCGCCCCCCGCCATGGGGGTGCACGCATGCTGGTGTACGAGGATGGAAGCCTGGTGGGAACCATTGGTGGCGGAGCTCTCGAACACCGTGTCGTGAGGCTCGCCCTCGACGTGGTCGCCACTGGGCGCCCCCAGCGGTTCGAGGCCCACACCGTGAGGGACCTCGGCATGTGTTGTGGCGGACGAGTGGAGGTGTACGTGGAGCCCTTGCAGGTGCGGATCCCCATGGTGGTGTTCGGCGCGGGGCATGTTGCCCACGCCCTGGCCCCCCTCCTCCACGCCCTGGACTTCGATGTCACGGTCGTCGACGATCGTGCTGAGCTGAACACCGCGGTGCGATTCCCCCACGCCACACGCCACGACGGCGATCCCCGTGCGTTCGCTGAGGCTCTTCCCTCCGAGCCAGAGGGGTACCGCCTCGTCGTGACCCACGACCACGCGCTGGATCAGGACCTCGTGGAGAGCCTGCTCGGCAAGGACGCGGCATGGATCGGCATGATCGGCAGCCGCGGCAAGGTGGCTCGCTTCCTGGTCCGCTACCGGGGCTCGGGGATGGACCCCAGCATCTTCACGAAGCTTCGGGCGCCGGTTGGCCTCGACCTGGGCGCTGAGACCCCCGCCGAGATCGCCGTCAGCATCGCCGCCGAGCTCGTGCAGGTACGCCGAGGTGTCGAACGCCCCGCGGTGCCGTTGTCGTCGCTGCCGCTCAAGGCGAGGCAGCCCTAGAGAGTCCAGCGACGCCTGCGGGGGTGCACCGAACGCCCTCCCGAAGACCGCTTCCGCCCCGTCAGCTGTGGAGCATGTCCTTGAGCTTGGCCAGCAGCGTGTCGAGCTTCAGCGGCTTCTCGACGAACCCGTCGAACTGTTCTTCTTCGATGCGCCGATCCACTTCCGGGTCGCGGTAGGCCGTGCAGGCGATCACTGGAATGTGTCGCGTGTCCGGATCGCCCCGAAGGGTACGGTGCACCTCGAAGCCATCCATGTCCGGCATCATGATGTCCATCAGGATGAGGTCGGGCTTGAAGCGAGCCACAGCGAAGCCGGCCTGGAAGCCGCTGTCGGCCACCTCGACCTCGTAGCCCCCCTTCAGCTTCAGGTACTCGCGCACCATCTCCGAGAAATCCTTCTCGTCGTCGACGACCAAGACCTTTCGGGTCGTGCCACCGGCATCCAAGAGTTCCCGCGACAGCGGGTAGTCGTTCTCCCGGGCGAACGCGATGACGTCGTTGTGGGAGATGCGGCGATGGCCCCCAGGCGTGCGATGCGCTGCGAGCAGGCCAGACTTCACCCAGTTCACCACCGTGGGCAGCGACACCCCGAGGTGCTTCGCCACCTGGTAGGTAGTGTAGTAGACGGGGCCGTCGTACCGGGTCTTGCGTCGGGCCATTCGGTCGCCCACCTCCGCCTTGGCATCGAGTGTAGCGGACAGCGGGCCTGAGGGCCCTACCGCGCCCGGTTACTCCGCGGTTCTCGGAGCGGGGATATCCAGGAGGAGGGCCGGCGCTGGCAGATGTGCCGCCAAATGCTCCAGCTCCCGCTGCAGGCGGAGCGCGTTGCGCGAGATGGCCTCCAGCGAGCGACGCTGCCCTTCGGTGAGGGGCCCTTGCGCCTCAGATTCGAGCAAGTCGCAGCGACCCACCACCACCGCAAGGGGGGTACGGAGGTCGTGGCGAAGAATCTGCCGGACGGTTCTCGACGCGCCCTCACCCATCGATCAGTCCAGAATGCGGAAGCGGAAGAAGGTCTCACCGATGATGACCTCTTCCCCGCCGAACAACCGACGCTCGGTGATGAGCTCGCCGTTCACCAGGGTGCCGTTCGCGGACTTGTTGTCTTCGATGTAGAAGTTCGGGCCGCGCCGGTACAGCTTGCAGTGGTAGCGGCTCACCTTGGAGTCGTTCTTCACCTGCACGTCGTTGTCACGGCCACGGCCGAGGCTCATGACCTCGCCGGTGAACGGGTAGATCTGCTCTTCAGCGGTGCCTTCCTGGTACAGGAGCACAGCCCGCCGGGGCTTCTCTTCCTTGTCCCCACCGACATCGTCGATGTCGAGGTCGTCGTCGTCGCCGAGCAGGTCGAGGTCGTTGACCGCGAAGCCATCCTCGCTGCCGCCGTCGTCGAACTCGACCTCACCGCCGTCCTGGACTTCCAGTTCGGCCACGGCCTCGTCGTCGTCGTCGTCGTCGTCGTCGTCGTCGTCGTCGTCGTCGTCGTCGTCTTCGACTTCCGCGTCGTCATCGTCGTCGCCCATGTCGAGGATCGGCTCGGCCTCGGGCTCGAGATCGGGCTCGGGCTCTTCGAACTCGAGTTCCTCCCCACCTTCGTCGCCGTCGTCTTCTTCGACGTCGTCCAGTGCCGGCTCTGGCTCGTTGGCTTGCGCCTCGAGCACCTGAGAGCGAGCGCTGATCCCAGACCACTTCTCGATGGCAGCCTGGAACTGTTGGGTCTCGTCGTCGTACTCGGTGACCTTGGCGTCCGTCGAGTCTACGACCGCCTTGAACTCTGCCGCTTCGGCGTTGAACGCCTCTTCGGAGAGGTCGCCAATCGCGAGCCGCAACTCCAGCTCTTCGAGCCGGAACTGGGATTCGCGCGCAGAGTCGAGAGCAGCGGTCCGCTTCTCGTCGAGCTCTGCGACGACCTTCTCCATGTCGGTCATCAAGGGGATGATCTCCGACACGAGCTCGAGGCAGCGCTGCTCGTTGTCCTTGATCACCTTCTCGACGACCGCAGTGGCAAATTTGCCTACCTGGTCACGTGCCTTGTCAATGAAGCCTTGGTAGCGGTCAAATTCCGCAACCCGCTCATTGAAGGTGGACAGCAGTTGAGCCTTGTCCATCGAAGTCGTCCTCGCTTGCCGGCGGCCGTTGATTGGGCCGCTAGCGGCATCGGTTCAAGAAGTGGTCGGGGAATATAGATCGCGCGCCACGCCACGCCAGGGCAGCGCCGAGAAACCGGCTTTGTTGCCCATCACGCCGGCCTCGATCGCGAGGCCCCCCTCCCCCCCTCCGCGGCGCAGAACGCGCATCAGAGAAGTAGGTCCTCTTCCAGGTAGTTGTCGAAACGGGTGTACTGGCCTTGGAAGACCAGCTTCACGGTGCCGGTCGGACCGTTCCGTTGTTTGGCGATGATCACCTCGGCAAGTCCTTTGTCGAGGGTCTCGGGGTTGTAGTACTCATCGCGGTAGATGAACATGATCACATCGGCGTCCTGCTCGATGGCACCCGACTCCCGGAGATCGCTCACCATCGGGCGCTTCTCCTGACGCGACTCCACGCCACGATTGAGCTGGGACAACGCCACCACTGGGGCCTCGATGTCCTTGGCCAGCCCCTTCAGACCACGTGAGATCGACGCGATCTGCTGCTCTCGAGGCTGCCGAACGTCCTCGCCCTTCATGAGCTGCAAGTAGTCGATGACAATCAGGGCCAAGTCTGGGTGCTCCGCTTTCAGGCGGCGTGCCCGCGTGCGCAACTCCCCAATGGACAGGCCCGGTGTGTCGTCGATGTTCACTCTCGCCTTGCGAAGGTAGTCGGAAGCCTCGATGAAGCGCTCCCAGTCCTCCGTGTCGAGGTTGCCGGTTCGTACCTTCCCGGCGTCGACCAGCCCATGGCAACACAGCATCCGAGTGACGAGCTGCCCTCGGCCCATCTCCATGCTGAAGATCCCAACCGCCTTGTCCTCCATCAGCGCCACGTTCTGGGCGATGTTGAGCGCCAGAGCCGTCTTGCCCATGGCAGGGCGGGCGGCCAGCACGATGAGGTCTGTGGGGTGCAAGCCAGCCAGCTTCTCGTCGAGGTCAAGGAAGCCCGTGGTGTGACCACTGGTGCTGCCAGTCTCCTCGGACAGCTGCTCGATGCGGACGAGTTCCTCGTCGACGAGGAGGCTGATGGGGTGCCAGCCCTTCCGGCTCTTGCCGGCCCCCAGCCGAGTGACCTCCCTGGCCGCTTCGTCCAGGAGCTCGGACACGTCGGCCGGTTGGTCGTACGCCTTCTGGCTGAGCTCCGAGGCGCGCTCGATGAGCCCCCGAAGCAACGACTTGTCCTTGATGACCTCTGCGTAGTGCACCAGGTTGGCCGTGGACGGCACATGGTCTGGCAGCTCGACCACGTAGGCCACGCCACCGAAGCGCTCCGCCTCCCCCCCACGAGCGATTCGCTCGGGAACGGTGACGAGGTCGATGTGCTCGCCTCGCTGCGTCATCTCTTGCAGCAGGGCGAACAAGGCACCGTGCTCACGACGGTAGAACGCCTCGTCGTCGAGGACCTCGGCCACGTCGCCCAGCTTGCCGGGATCGGTGATCAGCCCGCCCAGCAGGGCGCGCTCGGCCTCGACGGCCTGGGGGAACGGGCGGCCGAAGTCCATGGCGCGGGTGCCCTCCAGGGCAGCGGGTCCCAGATGGGAATCGGCAGCCGCTGACGGATGCCAGCGACCCATTGCCGCTCGTGGCGCCTACACGCCACGAGCAGGCGCGGACTAGGAACGGATGACGTACACCCGGACCTGGGCCGTGACGTCCTTGTGCAAGCGCACGGGGACGTTGAACAGGCCGATGCTACGAATCGGCTCGGCGAGGTGGATGGACCGGCGATCGATTTCGATCCCCTCGTCCGCCAGCGCCTGGGCAATGTCACGGTTGGTGACGGAGCCGAACAGCTTCTCGTCCTCGCCGGTCTCGCGACGGAGGGACACAGCAGTGCCTTCGAGCTGCTTGGCGACTGCCTCGGCGCCCTGAAGCATCTTGCGACGAATGGCTTGCGCCATCCGCTGCTGGTGCTCCAGCTCCTTCATGCTCCCCTCGGACGCCGGAATGGCGAGACCACGGGGGATGAGGAAGTTGCGGCCGTAGCCGGCGGACACCTTCACGATGTCGCCAGGGTCGCCGAGATGCTGAACTTCGGTCTTCAGGATGACGCGCATGGGGGCCTCCTCACTCGCCGTCGGTGGCGGCGGTGGTGGTGGTGGATTCGGCCTCTTCCTTGGCCTTGGCTGCTGCTTCGGCGGCCAACTTCGCGCGCTGCTCCGCCTCGTACTCAGCGGCAGCGGCAGCGGCAGCGGCCTCGGCCTCGGCGCGCTTGCGGGCTTCCTCTTCGCGAATCGAACGGGCCTGGGCGGCTGCCTCGGCACGGGCATCCACGTCGATGGCCGTACCCAGCTGCACCGTCATGAACCGCACCAACTGGTCTTCGATGCGGATCCGACGCTCCAACTCGACGATGACCGTCGGGGGAGCGGCGAGGTGCAGACGCACGTAGTGGCCCTTCTGCTGCTTCTTGATCGGGTAGGCGAGCTTGCGCTTGCCCCAGTCGTCGCGGTCGAGGACACGACCGCCCTCGCTGGACACAACCGCCTCGAGCTTGTCGAGGAGGGTGGTCATGGTGGCGTCGTCGATCTCGGGACGCGCAATCAGAATCGTCTCGTACTCGTGGTGGAACACGGGGGTTCTCCGCGTCAAAGGGTGAGGTGCCGACGCATCGGAAGGTCCGCGCGTCGGTAGCAATGTTGGACCGGGTCAAGCCCGGTAGGGACCGAAGCGGTGGCGCGGCGGCGGGACGTACCCGCCCCACTCTGTCGCCGGCTTCGGCCGCGACCACGCTCGGCAGGCGCCCCACCCTCGGAGAGGATGCGGGCCACGCCGTCAGCGGCCTTTTCGACGATGCGGTCCAGATCGGCCTGCTCGTCGGAGGAAAAGGGTGCGAGTACATAGTCGGCGACGTCCCAACCTTTTGGGGGGCGTCCGATACCGATGCGTACACGGTGGAAATCGTTCCCACCGAGACGGCGCTGCAAGTCGCGGAGGCCGTTTTGACCCCCGTGGCCGCCGCCCTGCTTCAGGGCGACCTCACCGAAGGGCAGCTCCAAGTCGTCATGGACCACGACGATGTCGTCGTTGCCGAGCTTGTAGTAGCCCCGCAGCGACGCACCGGCCTGACCCGACTCGTTCATGAACTGCATCGGCTTGGCGAGGACAGCGTCCTCGCCGTCGATGCGGACTCGCTCGATCAAGGCGCCCAGCTGCTTGCGCTCGCACACAGCACCGTCCCGCTCCGCGAGGCGATCTGCCACCATGAAGCCGACGTTGTGCCGGGTGCGGGCGTACTGCCCACCGGGGTTGCCGAGGCCGAGGACGAGCCACATGACGATCAGTCCTCTTCCGGCGTTTCTGCGACCGGAGCGGCCTTCTTGCCGTAGAGCTCGACGACGTTGAAGTCGTTGTCGAACACGAGGGACACACCGTCGGGCATCGGCAGCTCGGAAGCCTGGATGCGGTCGCCGATGTCGAGCGGTGCGACATCGATGTCGAACTGCTTCGGCAGCTTGTTGTAGATGGCCTTGGCGCGCACCGACCGACGGATGAGGCGCACGCGCCCACCCAGCGTGGCGCCCTTCGGACGACCCACGGCCTGGAGCGGCACCATCACCTCGATCTCACGGTCCTTCGGGACCGCGTAGAAATCGACATGGACGATGGCGCGAGTGAGCGGGTGGCGCTGCACCTCGCGAACGAGGCACGGGTGGGTGGTGCCACCCAACTTCACGTTCACGATGGTGTTGCGGTCCTGCGTGACCTTGAACAGGTTCACGAGGGCGTTGGGGTCGACCGTGACCGGCTGGGCGTCGGTGTTGGGGCCGTAGACGACGGCGGGCACCTGGCCCTCCGCGCGAGTGCGCCGAGCCCAGCCCTTGCCCGTTTCGGAGCGCGGTGAGACGTCGAGCGTCGTATCCATGAGTTCACCTCGGGGATCACCCGACGCACCACAGAACACACGACCCACCCGACCCGATGACAACCCAAGGACACACGTGTCCGCGGGCTGACCCTCGGACTGGGCGGGCCGCTCCTCTGTGGGGGGCCGGGACAGCTTGGTGTGTGTTGACCGGCGCCGACTATCGGACCACCGGTGCCGGGTCAAGCGATGACGTCCTGTTCAAGGGCGCCGCGGTGGGTTCCGCTCGTGCAAAAGGCCCAGTCCTCGGAGGGTGAGGAGCCGGTCGACCTCGCCAATCTCTCGAGACGCTTCCTGAAACAGCGTCGCATAGTCCCCTGTGGCGACGACCCGAACCGAGCCCGGGTCGTCGTCGGGGGCCAGCGCCGCCCGCACCTGGGCCGCCAAGTGGTCCACCAGTCCAACGAAGCCGTGAAACAGGCCGGCCTGAACGGCATCCTGGGTGTTCCGTCCGATCACCCCTCCCGTGGGGGGGGCGAGCTCGACCCTCGGTAGCTGGGCCGCGTGGGCGAACAGCGCCTCCCCGGCCACTCGGAAACCAGGGGCGATGACCCCACCGACGAACTCTCCCTGGCCATTGACCGCATCGACCGTGGTGGCGGAGCCCAGGTCGACAACCACCACGGGGCCACCCCATCGATGGAGGGCTCCCACCGCATTCGCAATGCGGTCCGCACCCACTTCTCTGGGGTTCTGAACCCGGAGCTTCATGCCCGTGCGCGTCCCCTGCCCCACAAAGCGGCATTCGATGTCGAGGTAGCGCCGGCATGCCTCCTCCACCGCGTAGCGCATGGACGGCACGACCACGCCCCCCATGGCCCCGACCAAGGCGTCGGGCTCGACCCCCCGGTGCGCCAGGAGCTGCAGAAGCAAAGAGCCCAGCTCGTCCGTCGTTCGGGGGTCGGTTCGGATGCGCCACGTGTGCACCATCCGCTCGCCATCGAGGACCCCGAGCATGGTCGAGGTGTTTCCTACGTCGAGCACCAGGATCAACGTCATCCTCCCTGCCCGCCGACGCCCCACCCTGGGGACCTCGAAGGCTGATGGCCAGCATGCCACGGCTCGCCGTTGAGCAGGGTACGCTGATGAAGATGATCGCATTCCTCGTAGTCGCCGCAGCCCTCGCCACCCCCCCTGCCGACCAACGACGGGTCGCCGGGCCCGACCACCAGACCATCGATCTGGTCCGTCCCGGTGAAGGATTTCCCCGCATCTACGTGCAGGCCACGCTCCCGGATGGCGAGCAGGCGCTGTTCCTCGTCGACACCGGTGCGGACATCTCGGTGATCTCGGAGGCCACCGCTGAGCGCCTAGAGCTGAAGGTGGACCGAAGCTGGGGCATGCTCTCCGGGCTCTCCGGAAGCACGCCGATGCACCGCGCCTTGCTGCCCTCGGTCCGTTTCGGTGACATCACGGTGCACGACATCGAGGTGGCGGTAGGGGTGCCAGGCGTCAGTGAACAAGTCGGCTTCATGCCCGTCGACGGCCTGCTCGGGAACAATGTGTGGGGTCGGTTCCTGCTGGAGATCGACTACCCGGCGGCGACGATGGGGCTGCACGCGCCGGGGTCGCTTCACATGCCGAAGGCGGCGAGCCCCATGCACTTCGACGGACGGCACATCTTCGCGCCGGCCGAGGTGACCACTGCCGAAGGTGGCATCGTCGATACCCTCGTCGCCCAGCTCGACACCGGGGCGAGCGGACTCACGCTGTGTGCTGCGACGGGCCTCCCCTTTGCGGACCACACCACGGAAGGCCTCGAGACCCTCCGCGGCATCGGTGCGAGCGAGCGAATTCCTCCCTACCGCTTCCTGGAAACCACCAAGCGCATTCCCCTCGAGCGGATGGAACTCGGCGGTGCCACCGTGCGCCCCGAGGGGGCCAGCGCCCGCTGGGTGGACTTCGACCAGCTCCACACCCCGACCTGCCGGTCTGGCATGCGCGCGCTGCTGGGCCACGAGTACATGGCGAGCCACCGGGTCTTGATCGACTACGGCCGAGGCGAGCTCGCGCTCACCCGCAGCAAGCGCCGCAAACGCACCGTCAATGGCCACGAGCTGCTCTACCAACAAGACGTCGACCATCACGGCAGCGTCGCCCCTCTGCGCGGTCTGGCACGGGGGAGGCTCCTGCTGGGCATGGAAGACGAGCTGGAGGCCACCGCCTTGTTGGAGGCGTTCGCGGCATTGGAGGATGCCCCTGCCGAGGAAGCCGCAGAAGCCCGCATGCTGCTCGCGGCGCTGGCGCGAAAGGACGGCGCTCTGGCCCGGTCGCGGAGCTTCCTTGCAGACATGTCTCCCGCGGACATGGTCGATCAGAAACAGATCATTGCGTCGGTCAACGGGCTGCTCTTCGAAGGGCAGCCACAGGAGGCACTCGCGCTGGCCGAGGCCGCCGTCGCCGAGCGACCGGACGAAGGAGATGCCCACGTCGCCCTCGCGGATGCCTTGTTGGCCGTCGGGCGTGCCGAGGCTGCGAGCGCCTCGCTGCTTCGCGCGGCCGACCTCGAACAATACCCTGACGCCCACCTCCTGCGGCGGGCTCGAGTGGCCCTGGCCGCCGGCGACCGACACGGCGCGATGGCCCATGTCCGCAAGCTCCTCCAGCACTACCCCTTCGGCGGCCATCTGCTCTGGTTCTACGCTCAGCTCCTCGAGACCGACGGCGACCGCAGCACCTTCCGGTCCGACATGGAGGCCGCCATGGCGCGCTTGCACCCCGACGCCCAGCCCTTCGACTTCCTGGTCGCCGCCAACCGCATCCTGGGCGACGACGCACAGACCCTCACCTACCGAGAGAAAGGCCTCACCGAGCACTGCGCTCCGATGAAGTCGGGGCCGTCGGCAGAGAACTGTCGCGCCTGGTACGACGCCTTGGCGGGCGTAGAGCTGGACCGCGCCCTCTCGCGCATCGACACAGCCCTCGCAGAGGAAGGCGACCGAAGCGACTTCCTCGACACCAAGGCCATGGTCCACTTGGCTCGCCGCGAGCCGGAGCTGGCCAAGGCCGCCGCCGTGCAGGCCGCACGCATGTCTCCCGACGATGTGTACATGCTCTGGCAGGCCGAGCGCATCTCCGATATCGCCGACCGCGACGCGGCGGCCTCCTCCCCCCCAACGGCCTCGGAGACACGATGATCCACGCCTTCCTGGTCGCCCTTGCCCTCGCCGGCGCCCCCCCGAGCGGGCCCCCTCCCGCGGAGGCGCGGGTGCTGTCGGTGTACGACGGCGACACCTTCACCCTGGTGACCGGCGACAAGATTCGTCTCAAGTGGGTCAACACCCCGGAGCTGCGCCCCAAAGAGGCCTACGGCGAGGAAGCCAAGCAGCTCGCCCAGCGCCTGATCCAGGACGAGGTGGTCAAGCTGGTCCTCGACGGCCCCAACCCGCGCGACAGCTACGGCCGGGTCATCGCTGGTGTCACCACCTCCAGCGGCAAGGACCTCTCGCTGGAGATCATCCGTGCCGGGCTCGGACACCTCTTCATCATCCCCCCGGACCACGCGGACCTCACAGCCCACCTCGCCGCGCAAGCCGAGGCCAGAAAGGCCCGCATTGGAATCTGGAGCACCGAGTCGTACTTTGGCGTGCTCCACATGACGTCGTTCCATGCGAACGCCTCTGGCGACGACAACCAGAACGTGAACGGCGAGTACGCCCGCGTCTGCAACATCAGTACCGAGACCGTCGACCTGTCTCAGTACAAGATCCAGACACGCTCCGGAACGAACTACGCGCTGCCGAAGATGGACGTACCGCCGGGCCACACGGTCCAGATCCGCTCGGGAAAGGGCAGCCCCCAGGACGACCCCCGCTTTCAGCTCGAGGCCTTCCTCGGCTCCGACGAGCCCATCTGGAACAACGACTACGACGTGATGACCATCGTGGACGCCCAAGGCCACACCGTGGACCAGCGCGGATCGAAGTAGCCCCCCTACTCGACCCACACCAGCAGCAGCTCTTCGACCCGCACGTCGTCCTTCTCGAGGCCGACTTCTGTGACGTCGATGTCGTCGATCGTTCGCCGCTCCTCGTTCTCGATCGCCTGAATGTCGTCTCGGAGCTCGGACTCGGCGTCGTAGAGGTCGCGGTCGAGGTCGCGGATCTGCGCCTCTGCATCGCTCGCCTTGAGCTTGGCGCGACTGGTGGCTTGCCGCTTGGTCATCGCCGTGGTGAGGGACCGGTTCCGGCCCCCGAAGAGCATCCCGAACAACGTCTCACCTGCATTCACGACCTCGGTGGCCAGGCGAGCTTGGGCATCGGATTGGTGTTGCACGAGGGAGCGCTCCAGCTTGTCTCGCTTGGCGTCCAGTCGTTCGACCGCCGCCTCCACCTTGTCCCTGAGCTTGGCGACGCGAGCGTCGATGCGCTCTTGCACGGCCACGGTGACGCGGGCCTGAAACGCCTCGCGGGTCTCGCCCCCCGTGCTCTTCAGCTTGGTGGCTGGATGCTTGAAGAGCTGGGTGGTCTCCCCACGAAGGAGGTCCTCGACCACCCCCTTCTGGAAGGCGCGGATTTCCTTGGCCTCGTCGAGATGCACGGGTAGCGCGTCGTAGCGACCTCCTGCTGGAACACCCTCGAGCAGCACGCCCCCCTCCTGCAACACCGCCACGTCGTCACCACGGCGAGGCTCTCCCCCCTCCTCCAGGGGCCAGAACAACCGCCACGCCTCTCGGTCGTGGGCGAAGCCGCGCTCGTCGAAGCGCATGGACACACGGGCCAGCAAGGCGGGGCGCCAGTGCACCGGTGACTCCTTGCCGGGGGTCACCGCAGGGGCAGCGCCGAACACCTCGAGCACCGACGGCCGACGCCGAACCGCTGGATCCACCCACCGCTGAGCGATCGAGCTGGGCACCGGTGGCGGCTCCGGCAAACCCACGAGCTCGGGCTCAGCCGCGACCGGCACGGACCGCACGGAAGGTGCAGACGAAGTGGGCAGCGATGCCGCCGGCGACGGCGCCTCCCCCTTCCATGCTCGAAGTTGGGAGAGGGTCACGGGACCTCCCAGCCAGGTGATCGCCCACCGAGAGCGAACCACCGTGATCCCGCCTTCCCGCACGTCCCTCACCGCGAAGGACCATGGTGGGAGCGTCCCGATCGTGTCGGAGAGCTCTCCCTGGTTGATGCCGATGGCCGTCATGCCGTCGAGCACCCGCTCGCGGTCCTGGGCCGTCGTCAGGCGTCCCACCGCCCACCAGCCAGCGTTCGAGAGCGCCTTGTAGTCCAGATCGACCGGGTTCTGGGTGCACAGCACCACCCCCAAGCCGACCGCACGGGCCTGCTTCATCAGCGTCAGCAGGGGGCCCTTGGAGGGCGGGTTCCTGGGGTGAGGGGGCATGAAGCCCATGACCTCATCGAAGAAGAGCAGCGCCCGGAGCGCGTCGCTTCCGGACTGCCGCCGGGACCATGCCACCAGCTGGCCAAGGAGCAGGGTGACGAAGAACCGTCGGGCCGAGTCGTCCAGATGGGCCAGGTACAGCACGGTGACCGGCGTGGCCCCCGGGGTAGGCCGCAGCCAGGCGTCGAGGTCGATCGGGTCCCCTCGGGTCCATGCAGCGAACGATGGAGCCGCGAGCACACCGTTCAGCGCGAGGGCGACATCCATCCGGTCCTCTCGGGACAGGAACGTCTCGAGGGGAAACACCCCCACCTTCTCGAAGCCGGGGTCCAAGAAGCGCAACACGAACTGCTCCGCGGAGATCGAGTCCCCCTTGCGGAACGCGTCGAGCACCACCTGCGTGGCGACGATCCGTCGGGGGTCCCGATGGGCCTCCCCCTCGATGCCCGCCAACCCCAGCAGGGCGCCCGAAGCAGTCGCAGCCGCCTCGGCGAGGGCCTCGTCGTCGGCTCCGGACGGCGCGCGCAGCGCGTCCAGCACGTTCACGGGAACCCCGGACGTGCTGCCCGGCGTGCGGACGCGCACGTCCACCTTGGAGCGCAGCGCGTCGACCTTGGCGTCGGGCACCCCGCTGGCCTTGAGGCCCTCCACCCAGCGCTCCGACGCCTCTTCGGGCCACGGCCGCCCGAAGTGGGCGAGATCCCCCTTGGGATCCACGATGAGGACGGGCACGCCCGTGAGGGCTGCCTCTTCCAGGAGGTCGACGCAAAGCCCGGTCTTCCCCGAGCCCGTCATGCCCAGCACCACTCCGTGGGTGGTGAGCCGATCGGCATCGAGGTGGTAGGGAACGTCGCCTTCGAATCCGAGGTGCAGGGGCATGGGCTCTCCAGCCCGGCACCTAACCCCTCGAGTCAGTCGTCTTCCCACGGCGCGACGACATCGATGATGACATCCTCGACCCCGTCCCGATCGGGATTGCGCGCGTCGTCGACTTCGTCGAAGTAGGCCTTGTGGACTTGCTTCAGGTACGACTTCACGTCGCTGGCGCTGACGCTCTCTGTGACTGCGGCGACGAAGGACAGGCCCATCTTGGCGTGCATTTTCCACGCGACGTGGTGCCCCGCGACCAGCTTGCACCCCTGCGCCGGGCCCTCGTCGTCGAGGGCCTCCTGAATCGCCTCGATGCCCGCTTCCCAGAGGTCTGGCTCCAAGTCCTCAGGACTCGGATCACCGTACAGCGGCCGATCGAAGTCGTCGTCGACGATGATGTACAGACCCACGAGCATCTGTGCCCTCCTCCGCGGGGCATACCATCGATCCACAGCGTGGATCGACATCTTCCATGCGCGCCGCCCATACGCAAGGTTTCAGGCCCACCCTGGTCAGGCGATATCCGCCGCGCGACGCGACGGCAGACGGGGCCCACTCGGGCGCAGAAGAACCCTCATCGCCGTTGCCTGGGCCCCACCCCACGGGTTACATGGCTCGCCTGCGGGCGTAGCTCAGTTGGTAGAGTACGAGCTTCCCAAGCTCGGTGTCGCGAGTTCGAATCTCGTCGCCCGCTCTCACAGGTCCCCGCATGGACCCACGCGCCCTCGAGGTCGTTCGCGACCCCGGGGGCGTCGTCGTTCCAGCGAGACAGGACCGCTCACCAGGCCATCAGGCGGGGGTGGCGGCCCGCTCGACGGCACTCCACCACTTGGCGCCAGGATGGACCGGCTCCAGCCCGTCGACCATCTCCGCGAACTCCTCGGCGTCGAGGGTCTCTTGCTCGATCAGCGTGCTTGCCACGGCGTGCAAGACGTGGAGATTGGCCTCCAGGATGTGCTGAGCCGTGCTGTAGGCGTGGGTGAGGATGGATCGCACTTCGTTGTCGATCCGCCGAGCCGTGTGCTCGGAGTACTCCTTCACCTTGGTCATCTGGCGTCCGAGGAACATCTCCCCTTCGCCGCCATTCCATGCGACCGGCCCGAGCTCGTCGCTCATGCCAAGGTCGCAGACCATGTGCCGGGCGATGCGCGTGGCCTGCTGGATGTCGGAGCGCGCGCCGCCGGTGATGGCGTCGAAGACGATCTCCTCGGCGGCTCTCCCCCCCATGGCCATGGCGATGCGGGTGAGCAACTGCTCACGGGTCTGTTCGAGCTGGTCTTCCTCGGGCAGCACCCAGGTGACGCCGAGGGCGCGACCGCGGGGGACGATCGTGACTTTGTGGACAGGATCGTGGCCTGGGAGGAGGTGGGCGATGATGGCGTGGCCGGCCTCGTGGTAGGCGGTCTTCTTCCGCACCCGCTCAGGCATCAGCAGCGAACGGCGCTCGGGCCCCATGTAGATCTTCGAGCGCGCGTTCTCGAAATCGCTGTGATCCACCGCGACCTTGTCGTCGCGGGCGGCCATGAGCGCCGCTTCGTTGCACAAGTTCTCGAGGTCGGCCCCCGAAAAGCCAGGAGTCATCTTGGCGATGCGGCTCAGCTCCACATCCTCGGACATGGGGATGCGCTCGGTGTGGATGCCGAGGATCGCTTCTCGGCCTCGCACGTCGGGGCTCGGCACCGTGACCCGTCGGTCGAAGCGACCGGGACGCAGCAGCGCTGGGTCGAGCACGTCGGGGCGGTTGGTGGCCGCCACCAAGATGATGCCCTCGGTGCCTTCGAACCCGTCCATCTCGACCAAGAGCTGGTTGAGGGTCTGCTCTCGCTCGTCGTTTCCGCCGCCCATGCCCGCGCCTCGGGAACGCCCCACGGCATCGATCTCGTCGATGAAGATGATGCACGGTGCGTGCTTCTTTCCCTGCTCGAAGAGGTCGCGAACCCGGCTGGCCCCGACCCCGACGAACATCTCGACGAAATCCGATCCGGAGATGCTGAAGAACGGAACCCCTGCCTCTCCAGCCACGGCACGGGCCAGAAGGGTCTTTCCCGTGCCGGGGCTCCCCATCAGCAACACGCCCTTGGGGATGCGCCCGCCGAGCCGCGTGACCTTGCGGGGATCCCGCAGGAAGTCGACGATCTCTTGGAGTTCTTCCTTCGCCTCGTCGATGCCTGCCACGTCGGAGAAGGTGATTCGTTGGCCGCCTTCGGCCTGCAACCTCGCCTTGCTCTTGCCGAACTGCATGGCACGCCCGTTGGCCCCCTGCAGGTTCCGGGTGAACCAGATGAAGATGCCACCGATCACCAGCACCGGGATGAGCATCGACAGGATCGGGACCCACATCGACTCGTCATCGAGTTCTTGGAACGCCGGGGTGATCCCGTACTCCTCGAGGCGGTTCACCACCGGGGTGGATTCCTCGGGACCCGTGGTCCGGAAGCGCGTCTCGTTGGTGTAGACGCCTTCGATGGACTGGCCTTGGATGGTGACCGACTTCACGGCCCCCTGCTCCACCCGCTCCATGAAGGTGCCGAAGTCCACCGTCTCGCCCTTCGAGCCAGCCCCGTCCGGGGCCATCACGTAGAAGGCGAGCAGCATGACGATGATGACGAACCAGGCGACACCAGGACGAGCGAAACGACTCATGGAGATTCCTCGAGCCCGGCGGAGGCCGGCTTCAGGTTTGTAACCACGCCGGAGGCCACGCCAACCGCTCGTTCTTCCACAGCCCCGTCGACCACGACCAGCGACCGACCTTCAGCGAGGGCCACCGCACCGCCGCCAACCCTCAAGGCCGCCATCAGCGCGTCCACCTGCCCTCCCTGGAGTGTGGGCCAGCGCTGCAGCAAGGCCCGGCGAGCGAGCGCCTCTGGGGCGGCCCCGAACGAGGGCGAGTCCACCGACAGGTCCCGGGCCAGCGTCTCAAGCAGCGCTTCGTCGACGGCCGCGAGCCGCGCGGACCGAGCGAGGGTCGCCTCGGCACCGGGCCGCAACGTCTCGAGGAGAGGCAAGAGCTGGTGCCGAACCCGATTCCTGAGGGGACCGAGGCTCTGGTTGGTGGGGTCCTCCCGCCAGGCGAGGCCTCGCGCCACGGCCCACGCGTTCAGTGCCCCCGGCCGTTCATCGAACAGAGGACGCACGCGTCCTTGTCGGACGGGCAGCATGCCGCGTCGGGCCGCCACACCCCCGCCTCGAAGCAGCTGCAGCAACAGGGTCTCCGCCTGGTCCCGCCGGTGGTGCCCGAGCGCCACGACGGACCCTCGTGCCACGTACCTGTCGAACAACTGGTGACGGGCCGTGCGCAGGTCGTCCTCCGAGCCGGACCGAGGCCCGACGGGAATCGCCGTCACGGGCAGCCCGAGTCCCGCAGCCCACCCGACCACGAACGTGGCATCGTCCGCGCTCTCGGGCCGCTGCCCATGGTCGACCGTCAGTACCGAGAGCCGACCGCCATGGGCCCCCTGCGTGGCGTGAAGGACGTCGAGGAGCACGACCGAGTCACGTCCCCCGGAGCAGGCGACGACCACCTCCTGGCCCGCCTCCCACATGCGGTGCCGCCGGATGGTCTCCAACGCGCGATGCCGCAGCCGCAGGGGGCCGCTCACCTCGACGGCCTGTCGCCTGCAGCGGCCGTCAGGGCCACCAAGGCCTCCCAATCGTCGGGGTCGACCACCTCGAGGAGCGCTTTGTTTGCTCGTTCCTCCCCACACACTGCGCATCGGTAGCGAATGCGGAACCCATCGCCCCGTCGCTCGGCATCCACCGGCACGAGCAGGCCGCCGCAGCCTGCAGCGCGGTCCCCGGGCACGCGGTCGACGTGGAGGGAGTGGAGGCACCGGGGACAGTGATCCCGCGCCGTCCGCTGGGCCGGGACCACCTCCTCCCCACAATGGGAGCACGTGAACGCCTCGTCCCGCGCCGTGGGCGTGGTCCGGACCTGGCTGGCTGCTTCGCGCGCCCGCGACTTGCGCAGCAGGCGCTTCCCAGGCCAGGTCAGCGCGTCGTCCGGAAGGTCTGCACCCCTCCGACGCCCCTCCTTCCACACCGCGAGCCGCAGCGCGTGGTCGTGATCGAGCTGAGCACCAAGGCGCTTCATTTCGCCCCGCGTGGACGCCGCCTCAATCAGCGCCTTCGCCTCGCCTCGCCGGCCTTCGTCGTCAGCCATCGTCCTCTTCGCCTTCGTCGCTGGCATCCCTCGACCGCACGATGACGACCTCCTCGATCACCGCTCCCGCAGGCAACCGAGCCACCCGGTCCATGCCCTGCACGACCTCGCCGAAGCGGGTGTAGGCCCCGACGAGGTGTGGGGTGGACGATGTCGTCACGAACCACTGGGAACCGCCGGTGTCCGGCCCGCCGCGGGCCATGCCGACCGCGCCCCGACCGAACGGACGGGCGGACACTTCGTCCGGTAACGAGAAGCCGGGCCCGCCCCAACCATCGCCACGCGGGTCCCCCCCCTGCACCACAAAGCCAGGCACCATCCGGTGCATCACCAGCCCGTCGAAGAAGCCCTGCTCCGCGAGGGTCGCGAAGGCGTGGACCGCCAAGGGCGCGGTGTCTGGGTCGAGCTCCAAGACGAAGGCGCCATGGGACGTGCGGACCCGTGCCTCCCGCACCATCGACACGTCGGCCAGCAAGGGCCAGTCCAGGCCCTCGACCGCAGGCGTGGTGGTCTCGGGGTCTGGGAGGCCCAACGCCACCGCCAGCGCGAGCCCCGCTTGTTGGGCACGAAACGTGGGCAAGGCGGACACGCGGCCGACCAAGGACTTCACACGAGCATCGTTGGCGCGGACAGCCCTGGGCTCCCGCGCATGCCGGGCAAGCAGCGCCTCAGCCATCGAGGCCAGCACCTCGGGGTGGACCTCGTCCCGGGACGCATGCAGCAACGGCGCAACGGAACCCTGCTCCGCTACCGGAAGCGTCGCGACCTCTCGAACCAGTGGATCCTCGCTCGCCCACAGCGCGGCAAGCAGGGTCCGGGGGAGGTCCTCACGGCCCACCGCCGCCAGGGCCGCCGCAGAGCGGACCACGGAGTCCTCATCCCCCACGAGCTCGACGAGGATCTCAGGGTCCGTCAACAGTGCGGCATGGGCCGCACGCAACGGCACGGGCAGGCTCGTGTCTCGAGCGGCCTCTGGCGTTCCCTTCCCGAGGGCCTCCACGGCAGCCGCCGCTCGCCACGGGCGCTCCACGTCCAGCGTCAGCGGGGACAGGTCACGCTCACCGCCTACCCGCCCCAGGGCCCGCAGGGCCGCCGACCGAACCCAGGGGTCCGGATCGACAAGCCAGGCCTGAAGCACATCGTCCGGCATGTCCCCCGGGCCCACGGCGTCCAGGACGGCCACCCGAGCCAGCCGGGAGGTGCCCGTGACCACCTCGATGAACAACCCATCTCGTTCCGCCGTGTCGAGATGGGGCCACAAGGCCTGGATCAACCAGGCGCGAACCTCGGGGGACCGGGAACGTCGTGCCGATCGCAGCCCCACGGCGACATCGTCCGCGGACCAAGACACCGGCCCGAGTCGACGGAGCCCGAAGGCGGCGGCTTCCACCACTCGTGTATCGAGAGCGTCGAGCCGTGCGACGAGCCGTGGAACCGCCGCGTCCAACGCAGGAATCTCCCGCTGACCCAGATGTCCAAGCGCCAGACCCGCCGCCACCCCGACGGGCGCTGGCTCGTCGACCGCGTCCACCAGGACTCCGAGGTCCCGGGTGGATCCTTGCGCCCCGAGACTCCGGAGAAGGGCGGACCGCAGCGCTTGGTCGCCGTCCGCCGGTACTTGGTCGAGCCAGCGTCGAATGGCGTCGGCGCTGCCGGGCACCCAGCCCAGCGCCTCCGCGGCCGCCCGCCGGCAGAGGGGGTCCACGTCGTCCGCGAACTGCGCCAACGGCTCGATGGTCCGAGGATCCCGGGTGCGCCCCAGCGCCATGGCGATCCGGACCCGATCCTCGGCCGTGGCGGCAGGGAGCTCCGCGACCAGCCCGAGGGGGGCGGAACGCGTCCACTCGAGCTCGGCGATCTGCTGCGGGCCGGCCAGGGCCGGGAGGCAGAGCTGAAGGGCCAGGGGCCACCACATGATCTCTCCTGCGGGTGCGGAACCCATGGGGCTCGCCAGTGTACTACCCGTCGGGAATCCACCACGGCGCGACCCAGTGCACACCACGTTCGTCGACCCGCAGCAGCGCTCGTTCCGCCGCGGGGGCTCTCCCTGGAGGCAGCAGCCCCACCTCGTCCACGTTCGGACTGGGCCAGCGCCCGTCGTGAAGCGGCCGCAGGGGGCGGAACGGCAGGCGATCGGTGGCGCCCGTCGCCACCACCGACAGGCGGGCGCCCCAGGACCAAGGCCCCTCGTAGCCGAGCCCCGGTCGGTGGGCGGCAGCGACCGCTCGGATCGTCGCGTCCTCTCTGCCGACCCTCTCCCACCGCTGGACCAGTGCCAGGGCACCGACGCCGATCGCCCCCAGCGCGAGGGCTCGGAACCAGCCGCTCGCGGTCGGCCAGTGGGTGGCCGCGACCACCCCGACCAGGATCCACGCCGGCACATCCGGCGGCGCGAGCAGCAGGGGCGCCATCCACGCCACGGACCGATCTCCCTTCATCGCCGCCAGAGGCAACACGACCCACAGGCCGGTGCTGGCCCACGCGCCCACCGTGCGACCCGGGAGCCACTCTCCGAGCAGCACCCCTCTGTGGCCGACCCACCAGTCCCCCGAGGACCCTATGGTGAGGCCGAACACCACCAGAGCGCCTCCGAGGAGGGGCGCCCACCCCCACCGACGGCGAGCGGCCCAAGGCAGGGCGAGCAACGCCGTGGGGGACGTCGCCACCGCGAGGCCCGCGAGGCAAGCCGACGCCCAGGCCGGCGCGACCTGGGCCGCCGCCATCACGAGGGCCATCCACAGCAGATCGACCTCCGCGAAGGCGCACCATGGAAGGACGAAGGCTGCCACCACCAGCAGGCCGAACCCGCGGGCCCCGCTGGCCCCCACCAAGCCGGCTGCTGCGAGGGCATTGACCGCGTCGAGGGCCCTCGGCAGCCCTCCCTCGGCCCACGGAGCGAGCACCACCGCCACTGCACACCACAGGACATGCACGGGACGGGCCCCCGCGTCCCCCGCCCACCCTTGGGCGGCGTAGGCCGCCGCATCCCCGTTGAGGAACCCGGCCCCCCCGAACCACAGCCCCACCAAGCCCACCATCCCAGCGGCCACCCAAGCGCCGCGTTGGTCCGACGTCAAGGCGTCAGCGGTGGGATCCGGTCGCCCATCCACTGCACCAGGCGAGGCCACACGTGGTCTGGCGCCCTCTTGCCGAGGATGAGATCCACGTGGCCCCAGTGCACCTCGTGATGGAACGCATCGAAGACTTGCAGTTCCTTGTCGGCACTTCCGCTCTCGTCGAAACACGCCCCAGCATCGCCTTCCCGCACCAGCGGGTCATCATCGCCGTAGGCCACGAGCAGCGGCACGTCGGTGCCGGCCCACGCCTCGCGGTAGGCGAAGCGCTCTCCCTGGGCCCAGCGCGCCATCTGCAGCCACACCTCGATGCTCGTCCAGTCGAAGCCCCGGGCGAGGCGCTCCTCCAGCAACGGTCGCTCGATGCTCTCGGGCACCCAGCCGCGGATGGGGAAGCCGTAGCCCGCCACCTCGGTGACGCTGTACAGCTGCCCGAGGATCTCTCCCGCGAGGCCCGTCGACAGGCGCAGCCTGCTCCCCCGGAGGGCGGACTCCATCTTCAGGGTCGCACGGGCCACCGCCCGCAGCGTACGGTTCTGGGACGCAAAGGTGTAGATCCCGGCCAGATGGATGAGCCCAGCGAGGGGAGCTTGGGTGGCGACGCCCACCCCGACGGCTCCACCGAGGCTGTGCCCGACCACGAAGGGTGCGCGTCCCGCCGTCGCAATGGACTGCACCACGCGCAGACCATCGCGCACGTAGTCGTCGAAGGACGTGGCGTTCTCCGGACGAAGCTCCCTGGACCGACCGTGCCCCCGCAGCTCCAGGTTGTAGACATCGAAGCCAGCCTCGGCCAAGGCCGCGCTCATGCTTCGACCCTGGATGCGCCAGGTGTAGCGGTTCTGAGCGAATCCGTGGATCAGCAGGACGGGGGGCCGCACCCCCGAGCGCTCGACGGCGAGCTGGGTGCGCTCCACCGCCAAGGGGGGCTCGTCGCCGTCCGCCGGGAGCACAAGGTCCTGGACCTCGACCTCCACGACACGATCTCCGTGGACGACCTGCGACATGACCTCGGCGCGGGTCGCATGCAGCCCGGGGGCCCTCACGCGAACAGCCCTGGGTGAATCTGCCGAAGCGCCTCGTAGGTGCACACGGCCACCGCGTTCGAGAGGTTCAGCGATCGCACGGGGCCCGTCATCGGAATGCGCATGGCGCCACGCTCGGCCACCCACTCCGGTGGAAGGCCCACGCTCTCGGGTCCGAAGAGCAAGACATCCCCATCTCTGTACGCCGCCGCTCCATGGGGACGGGCGCCATGGCTCGAGAACAGATGCACCGGTCGCTCACCGACCCAGGCCCAGAAGGCATCCACGTCCACGTGTTCGTGGAGCGTCAGATGCGGCCAGTGATCCAAACCCGCCCGGCGGACCTGCTTGGCCGACATGCTGAAGCCGATGGGGTGGATCACGTGAAGCACCGAACCGGTGGCGACGCACAGGCGTGCGACGTTCCCCGTGTTCGGCGGGATCTCGGGTCGATAGAGGGCGATGTGGAGCGCCACGTCTGCTCTCCTGCACGGTCGGCCGCACGCGTGTATGCTGCCGGACCCGGGACCACCACGATGCGTCAGACCTTGCCCACCGACACGGGCCCCTACACGCCCCGAACGCTCCTGGCCACGGGCGCCCAGAGCCAAGTCTGGGTCGCCGACGGCCCTTCGGGGACCGTCGCCCTGAAGATCGCTCGGACCGACGCCCACAAAGAGGCCCTGGCCCGCGAGGCCGCCGTGCATGCGCTGGGGGGGCACAAGAACCTCGTGCCGCTGCTCGAAGCCGCCGCCGACCACAACTGGCTGGCCTTGGAGCTGGTGGAAGGCCCCACAATCGATGTGTGGGCCCAGCACCAGCCCGTCGAGAGCATCATCAGCGCGGCCTTGCAGCTCCTCGACGTGCTCGAGCATCTCCACGGCCACGGCATCGTGCACGGCGACATCAAGCCCAGCAACGTGCTGGTCGACGCCAACGACGTGCCCCGGCTCATCGATCTCGGCGTGGCCAGCAAGGCCGGCGTCGCCCAGAGCGGCTTTCGCGGCACCCTCGGCTACGCGGCGCCCGAACTCTTGAAAGGTGAGCCACCCCAGTTCGGCACCGACATCTATGGCCTCGGCGCCCTCCTCTACAGCTGCATCACGGGCCGCACGCCCTTCGTGGCCCCGGACCCCGCCGCCCTCACTTACCTGCCATTGGTGAGTCTCCCGCCTCCGCCGGCGGCCTTCGTTCCCGAGATCCCCAGCACGCTCAACCAACTCCTCTTGGCCCTGCTCGCACGCGACCCAAAACGCCGCCCCTCCGATGTCACCCGTCTTCGCGCTGCACTCGCGGGCGCCGCGGCCAGCAACCCTCCACCTCCCCTGCTCGGCATGCTGGAGGAGCGCGAGGAGCTACGCCGCGCGGTGGTCGGCGCCGCGGATGGCGAGCCCCGGATCGTGATCTTGTATGGCCCTCCCGGATCGGGACGCCGCACGCTGATCGCAGAGGCCGTCGAATACGCGCGCCGAGAGGGGCTTCCGTACCTGAAGAGCTCCGACCCCCGCACCCTGCTGACCAACCTTCGGGAGGCCAAGCGCCCGAGCGTCGTCGTGATGCGGGCCCGCTCCAAGGCCGGTCGCCAACTGGCCGAGATCGTGCTGAAGGACAGCCTGCAGTGCCTGTTGTTGCTGCACTCAGACCGCCCCGTCCCTGCGCTGCTCAACCAGGGAGCCATCCTCCTCACCCCCTCCCCTCTTCTGGAGCAGGACGGGGTGCGCCTCGCCCGCATGTTCGGGGTCGACAGCCCCGAGGTCTCCCAGTGGTGGCGGACCACGATGGGCTTGCCGTCCGCCATGCTGGGCCGAATCCGTGCGTGGCGTCGTCAGGAAGGGCTCACGGAGACTTCATCTGCGCGGCTCCCGTCCGAGTCGCGCAAGGTGATCGCAGCCCTCAAGGCAAGGCCCAAGCTGCGTGCACCGGTCGCCGCCCTGGCGGCCGAGCTGAAGATGTCCGAGCACCTGCTCCTCGATCACTGCGAGGTGCTGTTCGCCGAACAGCTGGTGCAACCGCTGCAAGACGGCGAGTCCATCGGCATCGTCACCTACCAGGAGGGCCCGTGAGCCGTCGTCGCAAGGCGTCCCTGAAGCACCGCGTCGCCGATCGGGCTGGCCCCCTGGTCGGGCGCGGGGCCACCAAGCTGTTCGGTGGCATCGCCCATCGCATGTCCGGGCGCGACCTGGATCCCGACAGCACCGGCCTCGCCCGTCCGAAGCCCCGCAAACTCGTCAACGACGGCATGGTGGAGCGTAGCCGTCGGCGCTTCGAGGGCATGGCCGACCGCGCCATCGCCGACATGCTGGAAGACGCGCTGTACCAGGAGCGCAAGCGGCTCCGACGGGCGCCCCCCGAGCCCGAGACCGAGACCGTGCTCGAAGACCTGGCCCGCGCCCTGGTCCGTGGCGACCGGGAAGCCCAGGAGCTGGCGGGCTTGCGCTTGGTGTCGCTATGGGCCGAGGAGGTCCATGGTCGCTTCGACCCCAGCGTGTACAAGGTCGCCACGCGCGCCCTGCCGCGAGCCCTCACCGGCTTGCTCTCGGGAAGGCCCGACCGCCTCCGGGACTGGGACCTTGCCCAGTCCGGCCGCATCGCTGTGCGCGGCGACCTCGATTGGCTCAAGCAGCTCTCTCGTGAGGCCACCCTCGTGTTGGTGCCCACCCACGTGTCCAACCTCGACAGCCCGCTCATCGGCCTGGCGTTGTACTTGGCCGGACTGCCGCCCTTCACCTACGGAGCAGGCCTGAACCTGTTCGACAACCCAGTGGTGGGCTGGTGGTTGGGCCGACTTGGCGCCTACACGGTCGACCGCACCAAGGGGTCCCGGCTCTACAAGGAAGTCCTGAAGGACTACAGCGTCCGCTGCCTCACCACGCGCCACCACTCGCTGTTCTTCCCGGGCGGGACGCGTTCTCGCTCCCACGAGATCGAGCCGAAGGTGAAGAAGGGATTGCTGGGCACCGGCATCGTCGCCTGGCAGGAGATGCTCGAGGCCGAGCGTCCCGACAGCGAGGTGTACTTCGTGCCCCTCACCCTCTCGTTCACGCTGGTGTTGGAAGCGGCCACCCTCATCCAGGACCACCTCGCGGAGGCCGGCAAGCAGCGGTACATCATCACCGACGACGAGTTCGCCCAACCCCGGGTCCTCGCCGAGTTCGCCCGCCGGGTCCTCGACCTCGACGCCGCCTGTGTGGCCCACTTCGGCGATCCCATCGACTGCCTCGGCCGGCCGGTCGCCCGGGACCCTGTGGAGCGAGCCGAACAAGCCATCCATCGCCGCGGCTACGTGTGTGACCGGAACGGGGTGGTGGAGCGAGATCCCCAGCGGGATCGCGAGTACACCAACCGACTGGGCGACGCCCTGGTCGACGCCTGGCCTCGCTATGCCGACGTGCTCTCCACCCACCTGGCCGCGCGAGCTGCCTGGCGGGTGTACGCAGCACAAGAAGGGACGTCCGATCCCTTCCGGCTCATCCAGCAACCCGCGGGCAAGCGGCGCGTGTCCCGGCAGGCCGTCGAGGAAGAACTCAGCGGCGAACTGGCCCGCATCGACGCCCGGATCCAGGCCGGTTCCCTCGACATGCTGCTCCCAGATCACACCGGAGACATCCTCGCTGAGGCCCTCGACCGCTTCGGACGCTACCACCGCAGCCGGGCCCTCGAGCAACAAGGCGACGAGCTGTTCATCGCCGACCCCACGCTGTGCCTGTACTACCAGAACCGGCTCACCTTCCTCGACCGCCCGGAGACGCCATGAAGGTCGGCATCCTCGGCGGCGGCGCATGGGGCCAGGCCCTCGGCCGCCTCGTGATCGCAGCGGGCCACGAGCCCTACATCGCCTACCGCGATCACAAGCCGCCCCACTTGCTCCCCTCCACGAACGACCCACCCAAGGTGAGCGAGGCCTGCGACCTGCTCATCGCCGCGGTGAGTGCCGGCGAGCTCCAGTCGGCCATCGGCATGGCCCGCCCGGGTCCCCGAAACCGGGTGGTGGTCGCCGGTCGCGGCCTCGATCCCGGGAGCGGCCACTGGCTCACCGACGTGGTCGAGAACACCAGCGACGTGGTGCGCACCGGGGCCCTGGCGGGGCCGGCCCCCACCCACGAGATCCTCAATGGTGCCCTGTGCGCCGGGGTGGTGGCGAGCCCCTACGACGACGTCCGGGCGATGCTCACCGAGGCCCTGCACAGCTCCCGATACCGGGTGTACGAGAGCCAGGATCGGGTGGGCGTCCAGCTTGCGGGGGCCGTCATTCCGGTGCTCGCCACCCTCATGGGCCTGGCCCAGAACCTCCGGGGCGCAGGGGTCGGGGTGCACGCCCTGGTGCTCACCCGTGGCCTCGCCGAGGCCTCCCGCCTGGCCTCCGCCGTCGGCGCAGATCCCGTCACCTTCTCGGGCTTGGCCGGGGTCGGCGACCTCGTGGCGGCCCAGGCCCAACCCGGCCACCGCTACTACGAGGCTGGAAAGGCGCTCGCCAGCGGCAACACCTCCGCCGGACCGGCCGACGTGGCCCGAGCCCTGGTGGCCCTCGGCCGTCGGCACGGGGCCGATCTTCCCCTCACGGAAGGCCTGGTCGCGCTCTACGACGGCATGGATCCCGTGATGGTCGTGCAGCAGCTCATGGCCCGTCCCGCCACGGCGGAATCTCACTGACCCGAGCACGACCCGGGCCGCTTCGAGGAGGCCACGCGCTCCGGATCGGCTGAGGCTCGACACGCGCCGGAACGAAAAAGGCCCGCCCTGCCGAAGCAGGACGGGCCTCTTGCGCTGCAGCTGCGCAGCCTACCGGCGACGACGCAGGCCGAACAGGGCCAGCAGGCCGGTGGTCAGCAAGCCGAGGGAGCCCGGCGTCGGGGTGGCCTGGCAGCCACACTCGGAGCACTCTCCGACCGAGGCGTCGTTGTCGTCGCAGTCACCGCCCACGGTGGCCGTGTAGGTGGAGGCGTGGGCGCCAAGGCAGGCCCGAAGCGCGGTCGACGGGTTGCCGTAGCTGTCGTTGTCGAAGTCCTCGTACTTGAGGACGCCATCGACCGGGTTGTCGTCGGCGATGAGGTTGCAGTCGTTGTCGAGACCGTCACAGACCTCATCCGCGCCGTTGTTGATAGCCGGGTTGCTCTCGTCGCAGTCGCCGCCGTTCCGGACGTAGGTGCCATCGATTTCCGTGGGCAGCTCGCGGCCTTCGCACAGCGCGATCTCGGTGGCGAGGTCGCCCCATCCGTCGCCGTCGCCGTCGAGGTAGTACTTGTCGGCGGACGAGCTGGCAGGGACGTCGTAGGGGTCGTCGTTGCAGTTGTGGTCCCGGTCGTCACAGACCTCGGGCGCCGCGGGGTTGAACGTCGGGTCCGCATCGTTGCAGTCGAGGTTCGCCTGAAGGAACAGGTAGGCGTACGCCGGCAGATCCTCGTCGATGGTCTCGGCGCCCACCTCGGTCGCGGCGTAGTACTGACCCGAGCTGGACTCGCACACGAAGGTGGGCTGGCCCAGCTGAGTGCCGTAGCCATCGCTGTCCTGGTCGGCGTACAGGTAGCCGGCCTCGATGTCCTCAGCTTCGTTCACGATGCCGTCGCAGTCGTTGTCGATGCCGTCGCAGATCTCCGTGATGGCCCCCGAGACGAGGGGGTTCTCGTCGTCGCAGTCCAGCGCGTTTTCGACATAGGCGACGCCGCCCGGGAGGTCGCCAGCGTCGCAGGCGAGGATGCCGGGATCGTTCGCATCCCCCGCGCCGTCGCCGTCGGCGTCGGGGTACCACTTGTTGATGTAGCCCTCGTCGATCACACCGTCGCAGTCGTTGTCCTCGTAGTCGCAGACTTCGTCGGCGTCAGGGTTGACGTCCGGCGGGAGGGGCCGCCCGGGGAACACCGCGGTCGGGTCGTCGAGGCAGTCCTGGTGCTGCAGCCAGCCATCTTCGTCGCGGTCCCGGTTGAAGTAGAAGCACTCCACGCCGCCACAGTGGCCCACATCCGAGCCGTAGCTGGGGTCCCCGAGGTTGGGGAGGTCTTCATCCCCCGCGCCGATGCCTGCGGAGAAGGCGTTCAGGCAGAACACGTCCGGGTAGGCGTCGTTGTCGGAGATGATCGACGGCTCCCGAGGGTCGCCGAAGTAGATGTAGTCGGGCTCGATGCCCACCTGGTTGGACGGGTGCAGCGCGTACTGGTTGTAGTTGCCGGTGAGGGCCATGTCGCCGCGGTCGCCGGGCTGGCACAGGTAGATGTCGCAGTTCCAGTAGAACAGGTTGTTGCGGAACCATGTGTTGAAGTCGTCGCCCGGCTCGAAGGGGCCGTCCCCCACCACACCGAGGATGCCGCCGCCGTAGTTCGCGTGGGACACGACGTTGTTCTTGAACTCGGGAATCAACCCGTCGATGCGTGCGTTGCCGCCGCCACCGACCACCTGCACGGTGAGCAGCACGCGGGAGAGCCCTGCGATGTTGCCGACGAAGGTGTTGTTGACGAAGGCAGGGCGCGCGTCGCTGGTGTTGTCGTCGTGGATGACCGACAGGCCCCCGCCGACGTGAACGGCCCAGTTCTGGGCCACCACGTTGTTCTCGAAGCGCACGTTCTCGGGGTTGTCGAAGTGCACCCCGGCGCCTTCCCAGGCCCAGTTGCTCGAGAAGCTGTTCCAGCGCACCTCGAGCGGGCCATCGTAGCCGGAGGGACCCACGTACAGCCCGCCGCCCAAGCCCACACCGTTGAACGCGATGCCGGCGCCCAGTCCGTTGAGCTCGATGGCGTCGTTGTAGCTGTTGAAGTCGTTCGCTCGGTTGTACTCGAAGCTGTTGGCGGCGACAGAGCCTTCGTTGGCCTGGACATACGCACCACCACCGTAGATGGCGGTGTTGTTGGTGAACGAGTTGCCCCGCTTCGTGATGTCGCTGTCCGGGTTGGCCGGGTTGTCCAACTCCGCCATGCCGAGCGTGATCTCGTCGCCATTGAAGTGGAGGCCGGCGCCGTAGAAGTTGTCCTGCACCCCGAGGGAGAAGAAGTTCCCACCGATGAAGTACTCGTTGCCGTTGTTGGCGAACGACGAGTCGTAGATCTCGGCGTCGGAGCCGAAGATGAAGACCGCCGGGCCGTAGTTGCCGTCGACGGTGACGTTCTCCATCAGCACGTTCTTGTCTACGTCGCCAATGTAGGTGAACGCGGACCCTTCGTTCGGACCCGGGGTCGCGCTGGCGAAGCCCGTGAACAACACATTGCGGACTTCCGCGTTCTTGTCGGTGATGATGAGCCCAGGGTTGTCGCCCGGCCCCGCGATGGCGAGGTCCTCGATGACGACCACGCCGGTGCCGCCTGCCGCCCCGATCTGCACCGTGGTGTCGACGCCCCAGCCCCACACACACCCCGTTCCGTTGGTGCAGGGCGTCTCGCCTCGGATGGTGAAGCCGGTGTTCTGGTCCTTCGTGACCAGACCCTGACCCGTCACGAACGAGTCGATGATCAGAACGTCACCGGTATTGACAGCGTCGAGCGCCGCCTGCAGGTCGCCGCCGTAGTCGCTGAGCGGAACGTCCGCGGCATGGGCCGAGGTAAGGGCGAGCAGGAGAGAGAGCGGAAGCATGTGGGTGCCTCTGGGCAAGCCGGCGCGCGTGGCGCGGCGGCGGGTCGCGTTCGGAATCAGAAAGGAAGAGGCAGACCGAAAGCCCGCCTGGACCGCACGCATCTTGCCGGGGAGCCGGCCGAGCGTCAATCCTCTGCGCAATCATACCGGAAGCGAGCGGAAGTAGGTACGACAGAAAGAGACGCCAGAACGCGACGGCGAGGCCGAGCACAACTCGGTCGTGCCTGACAGCCCCCTCGGCGAATGCTATGGCCGTGGTCGGAGGGAAGATGGTCCGCACCGACGACTCGTCGAGTCCCGCGCATCCCGCCGGCAGCGCGCCTGTTCGGCGCACGGCCCGTGCAGAGGATCGATCCGGAAGGGAGGTCCCGCTGAGACTGCAGACCGTTCCGGATCACGGAGCGAGCGCCTCTCCCCGCATGTTCGAGAGCGACTTCGTCGACGCCTTCAGCCGCGTGCCCTTCTGGGTCGTCCCGTTGGTGTACCTGCCGGTCATCAGCATCTCCTGCTACGCCGCTGTGGCCTGGGAGGGCATCGGCGTGGTCGGACTGGCCTTCGCCTTTGGCCTCGGCTGGGTCGTCTGGTCCCTCATGGAGTACTGGCTGCATCGCACGCTCTTCCACTGGCAGCCCAACGCGCCGTGGGGCGAGCAGTTCCACTTCGTCCTTCACGGGGTCCACCACGACTGGTACCGGGATCGGCTGCGGTTGGTGATGCCCCCCGCGTTCAGCTTGGTGGTGGGCGTCATCGTGTTCACGTCGCTCACCGCACTCGGGATGGCCCTCGGGCCTGTCCTCGACGATGCCTGGGTCCCCGCCACCTTCGCCGGCATCGTGTTCGGCTACCTGGTCTACGACATGGTTCACTACTACGTGCACCATGGAAAGCCGCGCTCAGCCGTCCTGAAGGCCCTCCGTGCCCACCACAGCAAGCACCACCACAACCCGCGCTTCCACGACAAGAAGTTCGGGGTCTCCATGACGGTGTGGGACCACGTGTTCGGCACCTACGAGTAGTCCATGCAGCCCCTTCTTTCGTCCAAGCCCCTCGTCTTGGTGATGGTGGGACTGCCCGCCCGCGGCAAGACCTTCATTGCCCACAAGCTGGTGCGCTACCTTGGTTGGCTCGGGGTCGAGGCCCGCGTCTTCAACGTCGGAAACTACCGGCGAGAACACCTCGGCGCCCAGCAACCTGCGACCTTCTTCGACCCGGACAACCCGGCCGGGGTGGCCGCGCGCCGGAAGATGGCCGAGGCTGCACTCGACGACCTCCTCAAGTGGCTTCGACCGGCTGGCCCCGGCGAGGTGGCCATCTACGACGCCACCAATGCAACCCGAGCCCGACGAGACCTCGTGCACGAGGTCTGCGCCGCCCATGGCATCGAGCCGATCTTCGTCGAATCGGTCGCCACCGACCCGGACATCATCGCCACCACCATTCTCCACACCAAGTTGCGCATGCCCGACTACGCCGGCATGGACCCAGAGAAGGCAGTCGACGACTTCCGGGCCCGCATCGCCCACTACGAGCGAGCCTACGACCCAATGGAGGAGGCCAATCGGAGCTGGGTGAAGATCGTCGACGTGGGTGACCGCGTGGTGATGAACCGAATCCGAGGGGCCCTGGCCAACCGACTCTGCTTCTACCTGTCCAACCTCCACATCGTCCCGCGACCCGTGTACCTCTCCCGCCATGGGCAGAGCGAGTACAACGTCGCAGGACGCATCGGTGGAGACAGCGGGCTGACGCAAGCCGGAACTGCCTATGCGGGGCGCTTGTCCACCTGGCTGCGAAAGGAGCTCGGCGATCAGGAGCCTAGGGTCTTCACCAGCTCCCTGCGACGCACCCGGCAGACGGCCGCCCCCCTCCCCTGGCCCAGCCGCCCCCTCCGGCACCTCGACGAGATCGACGCCGGCATTTGCGACGGCATGACCTACGCCGAGATCGCCGTGAACCACCCCGACGACTTCGCAGCCCGGCAGCGAGACAAGCTGCGCTACCGCTACCCCCGCGGGGAGTCCTACCAAGACGTCATCGAGCGACTCGAGCCCGTGATCTTGGAGATCGAGCGGCAACGGAAGCCGCTGGTGATCGTGGCCCACCAGGCCGTCCTACGATGCCTCTACGCCTACATGACAGGGCAGCCGCGAGAGAAGGGGCCTCATCTCGAGATGCCGCTCCACACGGTCATCCGGCTTCAGCCCGGAGCCTACGACGTCCACGAGGTCCGAGTGCCCCTCGACGGCTGATTCCAACCGGACCGTCTCGCTGCGCTCGAAAGCCCCCTTGGAATCACACTTGTTGCGCGGCCCAAGGGCCGCTCGCCGAGAATCCCGCTCCGCTCGCCCTCCGACTCGCCTCTGAGAAGCAAGCTTCTCAAGCGAATCTCGGGCTCACCGTCGCGGGATTCCATGGCGCCCCTCTCGGCTCCGCTCGAGAATCACCATGGAACCTACGAATTGCGGGCAAGCA